>JACCDG010570947.1_pt1 | contig 131065 bp, 116 predicted proteins | sample 7442471 | NCBI WGS metagenome assembly JACCDG01 (sample SAMN15323444, study PRJNA562643) | freshwater metagenome | isolation source: river surface water | place: USA:Blue River Watershed | collected 2017-08-17
GCGAACAATTTCCTCTCTTCAAGAGTCATGGCTTCATCTATAGATATTGTAAATTCTGTAGATGGAGCTTCTGAAAGCTTGAGGATGATTTTTTTGCTTTCCAATTCCGTAATAGAATATGAATGACCTGTTTTGTCTCTAATGGTGTTTCCCACAGAAAAGTTTGCATTTATGTGATCTATATAACGTTTGCGAAACGATACTTCATGATTATGATTGCGTAATTTTTTTGCAATCGCTGTTAGCATTGTATTTAAATCTTTTTTAGCGTCACTCATTTCGTGAAGTTCATAAAAAATTCCTGTTTGAGTGTTTTTCAAGGTTACAAATCTGCTATTCAAAAGTTTTAGTTCAAAACGAGAAGATATATCAATTTTGTCTTCAATAATAATAGTTTGTAATGGGGGAGTATGGGAGCTCGTAATTTTATAGTGAGAATCCTCATAGGATGAAAAATCTCCTAGAAATAGAGAAAGCATGCTTTCATCAAATTTATGCTCCTTAACAAGGTGAAATGTAATTGTGTTTGTATTGAACAACGCTTTTAATGTTAGGTCTTTATTTAGATCAGGTTTAATCCAGACAAATTCTCCCTGATAATTAATTGTAGCTACTTTCTTTCCATTAAAAATCAGAAAAAAATTCGATTGATCAATGATTCCTCCGGGTTTTCTAACTCCTGTAGAAATCGCTGTTGCTGCATCTTTCAAAGTTGAATGACTATCCATCGATAAATTTAGTAAGATTGGTCTAGGCGATAAACCATCAATGCTGATTGTTAAACAAGCTCTTTCTATAAGAGAAAAAGTTAAGTTCAGTCCAGTTTCCTTAAATGCAGCATAAGATACAAAATGATATTCAAGATTCTCTCTGATAACTTTTCCTGTAGAATCTAGGACGACAATCACCTCTAATGTTTCAGAGCAAAGGAGTTGTAATTCACTAAAAGTAGAAGGATTTAGTCCTTGAGAGAGACCTTCATGATAAAGTTTTGCGGCGAATATTTTAAGACTAAGGTTTGTATTAATTGAAAATGCAATTACTCTTTCACCGTCAGAGCTTGTCAGGCAATCCTCTATTATCGTTTGGGAGCTTAAAAGAAGACTTCTAGGTCTCCCAATTGCGGTTCCGGCTCCTGCTCCACCCGATGGTCCCTTAGTCCTAGTTAATCCAGATCCTGCTGCGCAAGCTGATGACAAAGAAGATAGTGAGGGGGTGGTACGTACGCTTTCAGGCCGAACAATTCTTGCTTCAGGGTCAAGAGGAGGAAGTTTGTTTTGTATAGATAAAAGTCTTTTATTCCAGACATTGTCCGCGTGAAAAAGTTCTTCTTTTCTAATGCCAGCAATTTCAGGATGTTCAGGTGTTCCGCATTCAACCTCAAATAACTCCATTGAAGAATTAAATCCTAGTGATAAAATATCGCGTACATTTTGTTTTAAGTAGATCAGAAAATAGCAATTACTAAAGGACTCGTAACTACTAAACTCATAGACTGTACCATCAATATCAATTTTAGATGTCTCTTGAGCGCTCGGCAAAAAAGAGATTAGGTTTCTAACAAGATCTGTTAGCGACTCCCTAGTGATAGTTGCTCCTCCAGTAAGCCTTAGTGAGTGGCTATGTTCTGTAGAGCGACTTAAATCTATTCCAAAACTTAGTAACTCAGCTGCAAATTCATCGCTCAAACTAACTAGGTGTCCAGGGAATGAGACAGGGCTAGGCGTTCCTCTTAATTTATCCATGATTACTCCTTTTGCAGCTCGCACATAATTTTCAAAGTGTAGAAGAATATCTTAAAGTTGATTTATTGTAATCGAAAATTATAAGGTTTGATCAAGAAAAACGGGCTGCTAGTAGGTGGGAGACTGAGATTGAATCAACAAATGGTTATTTCTTTTAGTAAATGCGACTATTTAATTTGAGTAAAGTGAGAAAATTTGTTAGGATGCAAAAATGACCTTCATTAAATTTTATCTAATCGCATTTGTGGTTTTCTTTTTAATTGATATGCTATGGCTTGGCGTGATTGCAAAGAGTCTTTATCAAAAAGAGATTGGTCATCTGATGGCGCCTCAATTTAAATTAGTGCCAGCAATTCTTTTTTACTTAATTTATATGGGTGGATTGGTTTTCTTTGCAATTTTACCTTCCATTGAAACTGTGTGCATTAAGAATGCTCTTTTATATGGGGCTCTCTTTGGATTTGTTTCCTATGCAACATATGACTTAACAAATTTTGCAACTCTAAGAGATTGGCCATTGAAAATTGTTATTTATGATCTTTTGTGGGGAACTTTCATCTCTGCTACGACTGCAGGAATTAGTTTGAAGGTTGGATCTTTTTGGAAAAGTTTTTAATCCCATTTGCATCTCTTTTTGCGTTTGTTGTTTTTTCTTTTATTTTCTCTCTTATAAAAAAGAGAAAAGATATTGCGGATACTTTGTGGGGAATAGGTTTTCTGATTGTTACATGGACGTCATTTTTACTGAATCAATTTTCGCTTAATTCTTTAATTGTAAGTTTGCTAGTATCATTTTGGGCAATTCGATTAAGTCTTCATATTTATAAAAGAAATAAGCATCGAACAGAAGATTTTCGGTATGAGCAATGGAAAACTCCTCTTCAAGTATTTTTTCAGGTCTTCCTTTTGCAGGGAATCATACTTTTTATAGTAGCGCTCCCAATTATTTGGATTCAAACTCATCCAGTAGATGGCTTTTCATTCATTCCCGTTGTAATTTGGACTGTTGGATTTTTTTTAGAAACAGTAAGCGACTATCAATTAGCCCAGTTTAAAAAAAATGAATCAAATCAAAATCAACTTCTTATGACAGGTCTTTGGGGTTATGTAAGACACCCAAATTATCTAGGAGAAATTATTCAATGGTGGGGAATTTGGTTGATTTGCGCCTATCTTCCTCTTGGATTTCTTTTCATCATAAGTCCGCTCTTGATAACATTTTTGATTATTTTTGTATCTGGAGTGAAACCGCTTGAAGATCGAATGAAAAAGCACCCGGATTTCAAAAAGTATTCAGAGAAAACACCTTCAATTGCTCCAATGTCCTTAGTAAACGGAACTTTATATTCAATAGCTTGGTTTGTTATTGTTAGTTGCGGCGGAAAAAACTTAACTCTACTTGCCCTTATAGTCGGGTCTCTTTTTTATTTTTCAAATCTCTTCCTTTTTACCAAATATGACCGAAAAAGTTTTCTTATTTGCATTCCTCTTTCAATAGTTGCTTTAGTGTTTGGGTTTATACAAGAGTCCATTTTTATTCAGACAAAAACTCTCGTCTATCTCAATCAGAATTATTTCCCACCTATATGGGTTTTAATTCTTTATCCTGTTTTTTCTCTTACAATTAACTCTTCACTTTTATTTCTAAACAAAAGTATCTGTCTTTCGTTTTTTCTCGGAGGGTTGGGAGCGTGTTTATCTTATTCAACAGGAGAGATGTTGCATGGAGTTGTTATAGAAGCGTTAGGTTCTTATTTGATCATTTTTCTTTCATGGGGAACTTTTTTATCAATTTTACTGGTATACAATAGAAAAATGATTCACTTAGAAAACCTTTTCACAAATCCAGAAAGGTTGAATCAGCCAATTACCGTTTTTTTTGACAGCTCATGCCCGGTATGCGCAAAAGAGATGAAGCATCTAAAAAACCGCAAACAAACGGGAGTGATTGAGTATGCGACGCCCACTTCTCAAAGTGAATTAGAGAAGCTCACAACTGCCTTTACATATGCGGAATCGATGAAATCCATACACGCATTAACCCATGACGGAAAAATTCTTAGGGGAATCGATACCTTATCAGCAGTTTATGCAAGAACAGATCTCCCGCTCCTTGCAATTTTTTTACAAGCGCCTCTCTTTTCCCCATTATTCCGTATGTTATATGGGATTTGGGCGCAAATTCGATTGAAATTTTAAAGTAAGGCAGGAAAGAGATGATAGGAAAAACAATTGTTATTTTTGGAGCAACAGGTGGTGTCGGGTCAGAGCTTGCAAAAATTTTAAGCGATCGAGGCTGCACTGTTATATTATGCTCACGAAATGAAGATTTACTCAAAGATCTTTCTATAAAACACTCCCAAAAATATTATGTTGTTGATGGAACAAAAGAAGAAGAAGTCGAATCGATTTTCTCTGAACTTGCGAATCAGCAGCAAAAAATTGATGGTGTTGTAAATTGTATCGGTTCATTTTGTATAAAACCCATACAGGCAACAACCGATAAAATTTGGGAAGAAGTAATTAAAACCAATTTGGGAAGCTCGTTTTATATATTGAAACATGCATTAAAAATTATGGAGCCTCATAAGGACGGGTCGATTGTTTTAGTATCGTCCGGAGCTGCTAAAATTGGTCTAGCTCATCATGAAGCCATATCTGCTGCTAAAGGTGGTGTTGAGGCCCTGATTAGGTCAGCAGCTGCGTCATATAGCACAAGTGGCATTCGAATCAATGGAATTGCTCCAGGACTTACTCATACGCCCCTCTCTTCTTCAATTACGAAAAATTCGGAAGTCCTTAAACAGTCCCTTAAATTCCATCCTCTTGGCAGAATTGGAATGCCAAAAGATATCGCGCTTCCAATTGCTTGGCTTCTCTCCGAAGAAAGTTCTTTGATTTCAGGGGAAATCATCTCTGTTGACGGTGGCCTTGCTCATTTAAAAACAAATCCTTTATAATACGGCCCTATGTCTGAAGCTACCCTAATTTTTCCGGATCAATTATTTGAAAGTCATCCAGCTATCACCCAAAATCGCATAATTTATCTTGTGGAAGAATTCCTTTATTTTAAAGTTCAATCATTTCATAAACAAAGACTTGTATTATTGCGAGCCTCTATGAAGCAGTACGAGATTTATTTAAAAGAGAAAGGTCACGATGTTGTTTATCTTGAAAGTTCTCTTTTAAATGGTAGGGGAGATGTATTTAAGAAATTAGCGAAAAAGCAAATAAAAGTAATACATTTTGCAAGTTTTGAAGACCAGTGGTTAGAAGAAGATTTGCAAAGCGCATCAATGCAATTTGGTTTTGAAATTAAAGAATACGATTCTCCAGCCTTTTTTTGTACTCGAAAAGAAATTAAGGCGGAATTTTCCAAAAAAACTCATTTTTCAATGGCCACCTTTTATATCTACCAAAGAAAAAAGATGGACCTATTAATGGATGGGAATAAACCAGTTGGTGAGAAATTTAGCTTTGATACCGAAAACCGAAAAAAAATGCCTAAAAGTCAAGTTGTACCAGAGCTCTATATCCCAAAAGAAAATCCCTTTATTAAAGAAGCAAAAAACTATGTCGCTAAAAACTTTCCCTTAAGCGTTGGGTCTGATAAAGAATTCTACTACCCCACAAATTTTCAGGATGCAAGAATTGCCCTATCTGAATTTTTAAACAATAGACTAGCCCTCTTTGGTCCATACGAAGATGCAATTGTTAAAAACGAATCCTTTCTCTTTCATAGCGTTTTATCTCCCCTCATTAATATTGGAATTTTGTCTGTAAGAGAAGTCATAGAAAAAACAATTGATATCTTTAATCGCGAGAACATCCCGCTAAATTCTACGGAAGGTTTTATCAGACAGATCATCGGTTGGCGCGAATTTATGAGAGCTCTTTACTGCGTTAGAGGAAATAAAGACAGAACTTCGAACTTCTTTAAGCATACAAATAAGCTTCCAAAATCCTTCTGGGAGGGAACAACCGGAATTGATCCAATTGACCAAACGATTCAAAAAATACTCAAAACCGGCTATTGTCACCACATAGAAAGATTGATGGTGTTAGGCAACTTTTTTCTTCTCCTCGAAATTGATCCTAATGAAGTATATCAGTGGTTTATGACCTTCTTTGTTGATGCCTATGATTGGGTTATGGTTCCAAACATCTACGGCATGAGCCAATATGCAAATGGCGGCGTTATGACAACCAAGCCCTATATTTCAGGCTCAAATTACATCATCAAGATGAGTGACTACAAAAAAGGTGCATGGTCTGATATTTGGGACGGACTTTTCTGGAAATTTCTAAAAAAACACAGATCATTATTTGAAAAGAACTTACGAACAAAAATGCTCTTAACGCATTTTGAAAAAAACAGCGAAGCCATAGAAGCTAAAATCAATATTTGCAAATCTGCAATAATGACCCTTTTTTTCTTTGAACCTTCTTGAGCATTTCACTGGAGACTGCACGTCTGTAAGCGAAAATACTTGTCGGTTGTCATGAATTAGAATGGTGATGATTGTGGTCCGTTATAAGCGCGTACGTAGCCATTTAGGAATGAGGGGACTTTGGAGGCGGAAAAGGGAACTCCTTGGCTTTTGCAATTCCAATAATACTCGTTTTTTCCGTATGTGGTTGCAAGGTTTTTATTCTGACCGTTGCTTGCGCCTAAAAGTGTGTTTGCGGAATTGATGTTCCAGAAAAGGTTGTTACTGCAGCCACCCCTGTAACTGACTCCATCTCCAGCTCCTTTTGCTGTTGTGCAGTTTTTAAATACATTGTAGGTGGTTTTTTGTAGGGAGAGGGGATGACTTGTTGGGCTTAAAGTTGTTAGGTTTTCGATTAGATTGGAACTACCTGCGTTGATTACGGCGCCAAAATGACCGTTGCGTATGGCATTTAGAGTCGCATTTTTAACTGTCGTATGAGTACATCCAGATAAAATAATTGCGCTATCGTAATTAGTCACGGTGATATTTTGCGCGTAGCTATTGCTTGCCTTGCTAAAGTATAAGGCGTTATACCCATCTTCTTTACTTATGTGATAGACCGTTCTATTGAAGGTAATGTTGAAGTTTTTGATGCCTACGTTTGCTGAAGACTTATTCACGCCCCCTGCATACATAGGATGTTTTGTTCCTACGTTAATAAAACCGCCACCGCCATGCCAAGCTCCAAAAGAGCCATAAATTTCTGTGTTATTACCATAAAGATCTGTAAGGGAATGAGTGAAATTTAACGTGGTTGCTGGCTTGCCATTTTTGTCTACCGCGCCCTCTAAAACTACATTTGTCACGCCAGTCAGAAATATCACTTCAGGAATATTGTATGTGCCTGAAGGAAATTTAATGAGTGTATTGCTTTCTATCGAGCGGTTGATTAATTCAGCAATTGTATTATGTGCAATCGCTGCATTGAGTTCAGCTGCGGTTAAGACAACTACTTTTGTGGTCGGTATAGTAAAAGTAGGCGCTCCCGCTTGCGAAAATGACGTTGGAACAGTAAAAGGAGTGTCGCCTAAAGGAGCCTTTTCTTCGGCGTAACCATAAGAGAGGCCAAGTGCGAGATTACAACTTAACAGGGAAGTTGTTAAAATTGATTTAGCTCGAGTAGCTCTTAGAAAATCGAAGTTTATTGTTGCTCTCACTTGATTCTGAAGGGGTAAAAGTAACTCAAATATATGCTTCATATAGATTCCTCTCTTGGTTGTTCTAGCCCGCATTTCTCACAAAAACTAGAAAATTCGGCACAATCTGTCACCTCATCTTTTTGTAAATTATTGCTCGCTTTATCGATAGAGATAATATTCTCGCAATAATTTTCAAAAATCTGAGGTAACATCTTGACCGACTTTCCCGAGTGTTTGTGAGAAATGCGGGCTAGAAAAGTAATCTAACAAATTTTAAATATATATGATCTATTTAATTTTCTGGCAGTGCAATAGAAGTTAGGCTACAAGCTTCTCTGTTTAAGATTTTTTAAAATTAAAACCGGTTACGGTTACGCAGGCGGTTACGGGAATGGCTGCTGTTTCACGCAGTTGGTCAAATAATAATCGTGTTTTTGGTAGCAGGCGCGAGAGCAGCCATCCTTTTGGATTCCCGCATCCTAGAATGCGGTCTCGATAGTCGTAACCGTAACCGGTTTTAACTTCTTAAAAACTACATATGCTACGCGTGATACAAAAATAGTGAATTTTTGATTATTTAATTTTATAGCCTAACTTTTATTGCACCGCTAATTTTCTTTATTCGAAATTAGATTCACCTTCTTTGACAAGGCTGCTTGATATACTGTTTAAATTTTTGATTTCCTTTTCGAACAAAATCTTTTACCGGTTTAAACATCACTCTTTGTTGATGTTGCCGTCTTGCTAATTGTGCAGCTGTTTGGATTGATAAAGGGTTTTCGCTATTTGCTGCTTTTAATCCATCGGTAACTAATGGAAGTGCGGTAATGGTAAGGGCAACTGTGATTAGAAGAGATATATTTCTATTCATAACAGAATCTATTACATTCGGCTCGGGTAATGAGTCTACGAATGTGCTATTTCCGGATCTTAATGGTGAAACGATGAATCTAGTAACAAGAGTTGTGGATGAAAGGCTTGTCACTCTGGGGTCATTATCAGTTGTTATGATAAAAGGGCATTTTATTGGGTCATTTAAACATTGCAAGGGTATGTTTTCCGAAAATACTTTGCTTGCTACCATGCAAATAAGTGAAATAAAAAAAGGTCCGATGTAACGGCTTGTTGTTTCTTTCGCAACTGGGTAATAAATAGAGGAAAAAAGAAGTGTTTTTAATTTAGATGAAGCATTACCGTCTCCATTTTCTAGTTTAATCGATAGATTGTGTGCGTTTTTAAAAACAAGTCCAAGATCCATGCAGAGTCTAAATTTGCTTGCCCCACTTTCTATAATTTTTAAAGCAGTAAAACTTTTATATTTTTTTGTTTCCGAAACAAATTCTCTACAGGCTCTTAGGAAAGACCCGATACTATCTGTAAGAGCATTTAATTCTGCTAATGCACTTCTTGTTTTTCCATCTATTTCAGTAAGATTGATTTTTGCAGTTTGGCATACTTCAAAGAGATTAACATATTCCTTGGAGCTAAAGTAGGCAACCCGTTTAGGAAGTTCGCCGATGAGTTTTAAAGCTGCATTTGTTGCGGTATAGGTGATGCGGCTCTCGTCTACATATCTAGCAACTCCTTGCCAAATAAGTCTATTCATAGCAGTTTTTGGAGAGATTTTGTCTAAGAACTGAAGAAGCCTTTCACCCGGAAATTGCTTTGCAGTACTACGTAAAGAGATTTGCAATGCAAGTAGCTTTATTACAGGATGATTTGCAAGATCTTTGTTTATTGCAGCTTCGCTTAGGTAGGCTATCTCTCTACAGATCACTAAAAGATCCATTTTGTTGACATTAACCCATTCAAGAGTCTTGTCTTGAATGGAAGGGAATAAATCTGTAAGACTTTCAGAATGCTCGTTCAATAGAAAAGCAATAAAATCAAAAATCCCTTCAATTGGATCTTCATTTTTCTTTATTTTTTGAATTTGATGATTCCACAAAGCTGTTTGAGTGGCAATTTTTGCGGTTTTGATTGCGGCTGCACGAAGATCTGGATCGCTTAGTCCTTTACTCAAAGATGAAGCAAAGTTTGAAGCTCCGTTTGTAATCGAGCTACCTAACCTCTTGTACCAAGGAAGGGGGAATGATATTTGCGAAGGTGCTTGTACAAAAATAGGTTGTTCCACGAGTTCTGTAAAAAAAGCATCTACACGCACTGTGGTATCGCCTCTTCCAATTAAAGCTCCAGGCATTTCTGTGCGCTCAGCTGGACTTTCTCTTTGAATAACTAAAGATGGTGTTGTTTGAATTGAATTTCGCGAAAAGGGTTCCATATAACAAATCTCTTATTAATAAATTTTAATTATGCCATTAAGTATAACTTCAGTCGCTTTATAAATTCTAGTTAAATAAATTGTTTAACTTTTAGAGAGCGCCAAGCAGGGCGCGCAAAATCGGTTAGTCTTTCTGTTGAATCGAATGCATTTTTTGTGTGGTTTAAACTCTGCAGTATGATCATTTCTGGATTGCAAATTTTGTGCTTGCGCTTTTTATTATTTATTTCATAGGATATATATCCTTTTTTTAGATTGATCAATAATAAGAGAAGAGCGAGAGCGAAATTAAAAAAGCAGTAAATTTATAATTAAAAAAAGACACGACGAATATAATGGAGGCAGGATGCTTAGTTCAATTGGAAGCTCGGGCGCTTTAGGGATAAAAACTAATTTATTTGAAGGTGACGCTAAAGTTAAAGCATCTACTAAAGAAGCTCAAGCGACTGATGTCGCCTTGGATGTAATTTCTACAGGAGCTCGGGGTCAGTTAGTGGGTTTAGGCTTCTCTGGTAGAGTGCTTAGTCCATTGAAAAAAAGACCGCTTCAAGAGTCCCCTCCTTTAGTCAAAAGTGAAAACAAAATACGTAAGAAAAAGGACGGTAGTAAGCCCGACTGGAAAGATTATGAAAGGCAAATAACTGCAGCAGCTCTTAAGGCAGTCTATTTGGATGAGCACGGATATAGAGTTGTAAAGAGTAAGCATGAAGAAGTTCCCCCAGATCAGCTTTTTAATGACAAGATAAGAGAACTTTGTATTCAGGATGAAAGACCGATATTTTCTCTTGATAAAAGGGTGTTAAAACATTTGCTTGCGAAGTGGGCTAAATTTGGGGTTAAATTTCCTGAAAAAGAATTTATAGACTTTCCTCACTATGCAAAAATAGATTTATGTGAAAGTGAAAAAGTTCCTGAATTTGAGGATGCTTGTTGGACACCTGAGCGAAAAGAAGTTTTAGCGCGAGCGGTTATATTGGCCTGTTGTGATCCAAAAGATGAATCAAATATAAGACGTGCTTATTCAAATAAAGACGAGCGTACGATTGTAGAGGTTGTTAAAGCTCATATGGATAAGCTTTGCTTGGAATTAAAACTAACCCCATTTTTATTGAATGACTGGCAATTAGGTCGCTTGGTAACAAATAGGTTTCCTGTTGGTCATCCGGTTGACATAGAGAAGTTTAAATATTCGTCAATTACAACTAACATTTACACCCATAAAAATTTCGGCGATATTCACTCAGAAAAGAGCTCTATTGCAGTTGTTGAGAGAGCATCTGAAGATCAGGGTGGTGGTAGTAGCAGCGGTGGTGGTAGCAGCTCTTCTAAAACTCTGACTAATGCTTGTGGAGGGGGGGGCAGGTGCTGGGGAGACTTCTAGTGAGATTGGAACTAGGCAACCTTTAGAAGTTTCAAGTGCTGATAAGGAAGCGAAATGGGATTGGTTTGGAGAGGATTTAGATGCATTTCTAACTGCCAATGGGATCCCTCCTGACGATTCTAACTTATTAGATTTTGTCGGGAAGAAGCTTCCCTGACAAAAAAAGATTAAAATTTATCCTTATCTACATGATAGAGAATTAAATAAACCCAAAATTCAGGTTCGAAATTGTTCGACCTATAGCAGAAATATCTTTCGCTGGGCTTGGGGACATGCTTGTGGGAACTCTTGTTGGATCTATTCCTTTTTCATGTACAGGTTCCATAAGACTTGATAAGAGTTTGTAGGCTAATTAAATGCAATATATTGTACCCTCAAATTAAAATTATTTTCCATAAATGAAAGTTTTTATTTCCTTAATTTTCTTAAGTGTGCTCATCCTTATGCTGAGAGGTAGGTAAAAAATGAAAAAAGACGGGTTTAGTGAAATTCTTGATATAATGCGAGACCTTGATGTAAATCAAGAATTTAAGGAATTTTTAGGGAATGAGAAACAGTTAAAAGAGATTGTGGCAAAAGAGAGTGAAGATGTGCAAAAGACGCTCCAACATCTTTCGACTTATGGTAGTTTGAAGGGTATTACCGATAAGGTGAAAAATCTCATGAGGAAGGCCAAAGAGGGGAGGGTGAGTTATGATCAATTAAAAGAGTCTCTGCAAAAGGCTGCTAAGATCACAACAGATGAAGTGTTAGAAGTATATCAAATTGCCCATCAACTTTTTTCTGAACGGAAATATGAAGAAGCGCGTGCGATTGCTACATTCTTAAGTTATTTAAATCCAGAGATATCAGCTTTTTGGAGAATGTGCGGATCTTGCTATTGGAATCTCGGTAATGAAAAAGCGGCTCTTGGTCCGTTTATCTATGCTTCCATGTGTAATGCTCTTGAGGTAGAAAATCACCTTTCAGCGCTCGATTGTCTTATCAAGCTTGGATTTACACAAGAAGCTTTGAATTATTGCGCTACAGCAAGAGAAGTGCTCACTGAAGCAAGCCAGTGGGATGACATCAAGAAAATCGATGCAAAAGCTGCTAGAATATAACATTTCAATAGTGAGGTATATATGTGTTCGTCGCCAATTCAACCAGTACCCGGAGTACCCGGAGCACCTAGCGGAACAAGTGATACTCCACGTGCAGCACTTGCGCCAACACCTGATCATGTTAGTCGGGAGTTAAATACAGATTTTGGAGATATTCAAAAACAGAAAGTGCTGACATCTAACTGGAAGATGAAATTAGGGATTGCTTTAGGTGTACTTGTTGGGATTGTTGTTTTAGCAATTGTTCTAGGTGCTGTGATAGCTTCTCACGGCGCATTAGGCGCTGTGCTTGGTATTGTTGCAATAAAGTTGTCTCTTGGCGCTAAAGTCGCTGCACATGCGATGCATGTCGGTAGTATTGGTGCTAAAGCAATTTCTGCAGTTGCAACGGCTATTGTTTTTTTGGGTGGAGGAACAATTGCAGGTAAATTGTTTAATAAGGGAGAGCAGGAGGCGCTAGAAACTCTTATTCCCGAGAGTCTAAAGAAATTTAAGGAATTTGAGAAAAGTTTGAAAATCACAGTTACAGAAAGTGAAATTGAAGAGCATCTAACCAAAACTCAGGCGACGGTTCTATCGGTCCAGTCAGGAAGAAATTTTGTTCAAGCGGGAAGAAGAGCAAAACTCCACTATGCTCCGAGTGCATACGAAGGATTTTCTGGTATTGTTAAAAAGGTGGTAAAAGCGTTTGGACATTTCTGGGGAGTTGTTGCTAGCACAACTATGAAGTCGCTATTTGATGGAAAACAGTATGCCCTATATAATTCCAATCACTTCCATGAGAAGAGTTTAAAGATTCAGTCAGCTGACGGTGTTGCGGATAAGCTTACAGAATTGAATGTCTTAAGATCGACTCAGATAGAGCAGTATGTTGGGAAATTGGATGCTCTTGGAGTTGCCTATGCAAAAGCTCCTGAGCTATTAGCTTATGATCGAATTATTGCCAAACTAGAAATACTGAAAAGCAAACTTCCATCTGAATTTGCTCAAATTGATCCTAAAATTCTTGAAGCAAAAGAGAAAAAATTAGAATTAATTAAAAAAAGGTTGACCCCGAACGAATTGGGGAGTATTTCAGGGAACTCGGGACCGGTAAAGAGTCTTTTGACCATCAGCGAAGATATCATGAAATTGCCTGAACTTACTGAAGAGGCAAAAGGTCAAATCTTAGAAGCAGTTTCGATTCTTTTAAGACAAAACAGCGAATGTACAATCAATCATGTAAATCGGCTTATTCTAATCCTGGTTGAAAATAGTAACCTTTTAGTTGCTAATGACAGATTTTCTACAAGAGAGCATACGATAAAATATGCTGAGAAATTTGCTGAAGCCTATAGAAGTGGATCGCTTGCACCGCCTTTTATTGATACTTCTAGTTCTGATTCCCCAGCAACAATATTAGCTCAAATTTCAACAAGAAACCTTTCACCAATGAGTACAATATCTGGACATCATCTTTTACTTAGAACGTTAGATGTTGCTATTTCTGCGATTCATGCTATGCCCATTACTGGTTCGTCTGCTCTTGCTGCGAGCTTAACTGCATATGCTGTAACAAAAGAAAAAGGGGGCAGTTTTATAAAAGTTACCCGAAAGGTTGGCTCTGCAGTTGCAGGGGCTTTTGCTGAGATTCGAAAATTGCCAGGTGTGCTGGGAAGGTGAGGGGGAAGGTTAATCTTCCGCTGTTTGGAATGGAATGACTTTACAAATCTGATTCTAAGCCCTTAGTAATAGAAAGGATTACTTTTTTCATGCGGTTGATTGCTAATGAGCAAATTTTGAAATGTTCTAATCTCTTCTTAGTTTGAGAGTAAATTGCGGACATTTTGTCAGTGCATTTGTACACAACTCCACTAAATCCTTTTTCAAGGTTTAGAATATCTTCTAGGCCAGAGCTTGGGAAAATTGTTCCTTCTTTGCACGGCCAATATTCAACTACGAATATGCCATCATTTGCAGTGTCTTGATTGCCCAGCAAATAACAAAGATCTTTGGGTAGCGTACCTTCAATTAATCGTAATCTTAATGCTGCAATATGAGGTACTCGATCTTGAAAAATTGTGCTCATACGAATATCGGTATCATCACTTGCGTGATCTTTAATGGGAGCTTTGGTAGAAACTCCTCCTTGAATTGCAAGGATTCCAACGGCAAGTGTCTTGAAAAATAACGATATGCTCATATGAACTATTCCTAAAGTTGTTGTTAAGAAATTATATATATAACACTTTTTGAAGTATAGCGAAAAAACCAAGAAGAATCAGTTTTTAAATATTTTTGCTCGAATGGTTACACCATTTATGTTGTATAAAATTTGCCACTTAAGAGAAAATAGATAGGAAAAATAGTGAGGTGTTATGGGTGTTCTTGAATGGTTAAATGTTAGAACGATGAAATTTTATGCAGCAATTGCAGCTTCTGCGATTATCCTTGTTGCTTGGGCGCAATGTTTTCAAATTATTTCACCGGGTACAGTTGGAATAAAGGTTAATTTGCTAGGTGATAGCAGGGGAATTAATACCGAAACCCTTTCGACCGGTATGCATTGGGTTGCTCCTTGGGTGCGGATTTATCGCTTTCCTATATTTATGCAAAACGATACATGGGAGGCAAAAAACGAAGAATTTAATTTCCAAACAAGTGAAGGTCTATCCGTTTTTGCGAATCTTGGAATTTCTTACCATTTAGACAGGGACAGCATTCCTCATATTTTTGCTGAATATCGAAGAGGAATTGATGAAATCACGCATGTATTCTTAAGAAACTATATTCGTGACGCTTTAAATAAAACAGCTTCTAAAATGAAGATTGAAGATTTGTATAGCTCTGAGAAGCAAGACTTTCTTGAGGGAGTTGAGGCTATTTTAAAGTCGGTTCTAGATAAGAAAGGTATTATGATTGATAAGCTTTACTTAATTGGGAAATTTCATCTACCTGAAACTGTAGTGCATGCGTTAAATCTAAAGATTGAGGCAATCCAAAGAGCGCATCAAAGGGAAAATGAACTTAAGGAAGCCGAAGCTGTAGCTAGGAAGCAAATGGCGCTTGCTCAAGGTGAGGCTAACGCTCTTTTAATTAAAGCGGGAGCTGAGGCAGAAGCCAATAAGTTAGTAATGGAATCTATCAGTGAAAAATTAATCATGCTCCAAGCAGTTCAAAAATGGAATGGCCAGCTACCTCAAACCCTAGCAAAAGACATCACAGGAATATTGAAAGAGCTAAAAGAGTGATAATATCGAATTAGAACTGATTTCGATAGGGGTATCAGAAGTTTTTGGGGTAATTAAAAAATTTTTATCACAAGCGCTTCTGATTTCCTTATATAGCCTGTTAGCAAACGGCTTGTAAAAGCGATCTGTAAATTCTTCCTTTCTAAGTAGCTGAAAATAATTTGGTTTTAAAATGACGGGGCTACCCTTCGCATCATAATCCCAAACTCCGTGCTCTTTCCAAATACAATTACCTTTCCATGCCCGCACGCTTTTTCGGTTGATAATCTCATGTCCCACTGGAAGTCCAAGCATCCCGACACCATATTTTGTTACGCTAAGAGAGCTGCCATTTGCTAGAGCAAATCCTTCAAGGGCAGTGGGCATAAATCCAAGTTTAACATCGCCAGTTACTTTATCAAGCTTGGTATTGCCAATATACCCCTTTGAAATCTCATTCATTGTGGCAATCGTTAAAATATTTTTGTTGTGTTTAACTCTTTCCGCTAAACTTTTCACAAATGCAAGGTATTGATCTTGAAGAAAGTGCTGTATTGGTAATTTGGGCGCATACGTATCACCCGCCCAAAACAAAGTAAACATCGTCATAGCTGCCAATTTTGACAAATTTGTCTGCCAGAAAAGATACGGAAATGGCGTCTTATTGTTCAAATCATATTCATGCTGCGTAGATGCAGCAAGAGTCTCATAAAAATTTTCCGGAATCAAGCCCGCCAAATCAAAAACCCATTTCGGCGCCCCACTTCCTCCCGAAAACCTAGAAAACACATCTTGGTGCGGATCAATATCAACAAAGATACCATTTTTCTCAAAAAGATCAATCAGACTTTTAAAATAAGAGAGATACTCCTCATCAAACTGCCCCGGCCCCTCATGCATGACAGCTTCCCATGGAACCGAAACCCGCACCCAATTCATCCCGAGCATCTTCAGATTTCTAACATGCTCCTCAGCCACATCCATCGGCCATGGCCTACCCACATAAGAGACATCCTTCCCTTCATAAAAAGTAGGCAACGTAGCCGGAACCTTCGCAGGCAAATTCACCCCGCGAAACAAAATCGCCCGTCCCCCCTCATCATAAAACTGTGAGTTAGTCCTCTCAACCATGCCTTCCCAATATCACGATGATTATTTATCATCAATCAGGAAAATTCACAGTAGGCACCTTGAGTTGACCCATCACTTTTGCATGTTCCGCTAGTATCTGCATTGCATTGAGAACCGTTGCAACATTCTCCTGCAAAATTACAACCCATCGGAGGGACAACCATAAATGATTTTGATTCAGGTAAAGTGCGGTCGCGATTGGGAGGGCCAACATTATTGGCACCACATGATCCACTTGCCGCGGTTATTATATTAGGTGCATTTGAAGCAGCATTAGGTGGTAATTCTGTCGGATTTGGTCTAGCAGGTAATGAAACCGCAGGACAATAGGGGAGCTTTGATGTGGGGAGGAGACAATCTTCACAAATAGGAGTAAATTGTATTTGGGCAATATTAAATGTTGCTGTATCCCAAGTAACACATTGTGTAGCAGGTATAGTTTCTCCATCTGCAGTTGTCATAGGAGCAGCGCCAGATGGACAGGGACAGACACCATTATTAGGTAGAGTGCTATTAGCGCAGCAAACAGAACATCCGGCCCAACCGGGATTCCAGGGGCCTACAACCATTCTTGTCGCTGTCATTGGAACGTTATCTTGGCCGTAAGTGTTTCCAGTCCATCCACATCCCCATTCAATATCATCGACAAACCATTTAACAAATCCAGGAATTCTTGCTGTAGGATAATTTGGATATGCGGTAGCATTAGTAGGATTTGGAATAGCATTTGGGGATATTTTATCTGGAGTCGGATCTATACCTGAATGATAGAGAATAGAAAGTTTATGATATTTTCCGTCATTTAAATTTATCTGTGTTTTTGTGGTAGGATCTTCTGGCATATAAGTATGCATCGTGAAGTTTGAACCATCTCCACCTGCTTGTCCGCCCCAACCATTTAATCTTCCTGTGCTGTTTGTGAAATTAAACGAATAATCAGGGCAACTTCCGTTCATTTCGATATCAATTTCTGTATTTCTAAAGGGGCTTGGTTCATTTAGAATTTTAGGGCCGCCCGCAACGCTATAATCAAGACCATGAAAAATCCAGAATGCAAATGTACAGCCTATTGGATTAGCAGGACCATTTGTTGGTTGTGATGTATCTGTGTTCATTAAGACGTTTTTATTAGCATCTAATACTTCATTCAGTTTAACCCATACATCCCATTGACCTGATCCATAGTAGCCGTTTGACATAATAAATGCGCTGGAATTGGATGTGACACCTGTATCATCATAATTTTCTACATTTAGTTGCATTACGTTCGTATTGCTTCCAAAATTCAAAGTGCTGCTCAAGTATGTGTCAGTATCTGTTACAATATTAAAGTTATCTACAAAATTACCCGTATGGGAAAATCCATTAAATAGCGTTAATCCTTGTGGCCAACCAAGCAGTTCTTTTAGATCTCCTGAGTTTGCCGTTTCGCCAAATAAGACACATTGCTTGCAATCCTTATTTGTTGCGCTCTCAGGCAACCTCCATAAAATGGCATCGCTACCATTCGCTGATGAAGTAGTGGAAGGTTTTGTCAGTAAGGCTGGATGAGGATTTTGAATTCCATAAATCTCACCACCTATTGCGTTAATTTGAACATTTTTTATTCCAACGCTAAGACTTTTCTTATAAATTTGAAATTGAAGATCTAGATTTATAGGGGTTGCAGGTGTGATAAATGTTATGGGTGCATTGCCAGCAGTATAATGAGTTGATGGCACGAATCCAGTTGCTGTTGATACATCTGATGTAAAAGTTAAGGATGTATATTGAAATGTAGTTCCCGTTATATCATTAATATAGATATCAAAAGTGTTATTTGACGGTGGAATTGTTGGGTTTGTGTTTTCGATAACCATAATATCAAAACTTAGTGTATAAGTTGTGTTAGGGGCTAGTCCAAAGGATCCCATAAACCAGCCCATAGATCCTTTCAAATTTGCTTGCTCAACCGTAATTGTTTGGCAAGAGCAACCCTGAATAGCAAGATAGCTAGAAATGCCGGGCTGGTTTGGCGCGCAAATTGGGGATTGTGTTTTTGCATACATTGAGTATAAGGGATTTGATGTGTCGAGACATACAGCTGCCCCTGTGCAATTTCCCGTACCTGCAGAACATATACCGGTTCCTTGGGCAGAGCCGCTGCAGCCTGGATTGCTTTTTGGATCCTGACCACAGGTTCCTGAGCCATTTTGACAAGTGCTGGAACATGTTCCTTCGCAACTACCCGAACAGGAGCCTGTCCCATTCACACAAGTAGGTACCGGGGCAGATGGTTTACAGTAATCACCAACATCCGAACAAGGGTTAGAGGGACATACAATGCTGTACGCGAGTGTGCAATTGCCTCCTGAAGTTCCGTCACTATTATCAGGAAAAGTACATACTTCCTTGTCTGTATGGCACGAGCAAGCCCCGGCTCGGGGAGGCGGTACGGTTGGCGGGTTAGTTGATGGTGGGTTGCAGATGCCGCTACAAGATTCATTTGCGTTAATTTGACACATTGGTTCAGCGTAAGTGCATGTGCCTGTACATGTTCCGCTGCAATCCCCAATGCCTGTTCCGCCTGAAGGTAATTCGCAAACCTTACTTAAGGTGCAGTCTCCTGTGCAAGTTCCAAATCCACCTGTGCAAGTGTAGCTATTGTCTATATTGCAAGTTCCAACATTTGGAGTGCATGAACCAACGCAGCTTCCTGTTCCACCCTGACAAACGGTATTTACATCGCATGTGCCTTTGCAGGTACTTGCGCAAGAAGCAGTAGTAACTAGATTCTTACTTGAATCTAGACACACAATTGCATTGCCTGTGCATGGGGCTCCGCAAGATTGGCTTTCAGGAGCCATATTAAGAGCTGGCGGATAATTCCAACCGGGAGAAACAGTTCCTTGTGTTTCTGTTTGCACACCCCAAAAATTCGAATTAAAGACTAAATTTTTGCTGCTTGTTTTGTTTAGATTAATATACCAGTAGGGATCTGTATAAGGAAGAGGGCCCTCGTAAAGTTCTGCATTAGCAAAATCCATGTAACCATTTGGATTCCCGCTTACATTCGGGGGGATCTCAATGGAAACTGTAAATGCATCGAAGGTTGTTTCAGGCTTTGTGCTTCCTGCATAATAAGCTTGAACAGGATCACCAGTGGTATTATATGCGTTAACAATTGCGCTCGGTTCCGTTGATCCGATTGTAAAAGTAAAGGCTGCTTGTTGCCAAATTCCTGTAAAATTCGAATAAAACTGATAGTTAGCAGCGTTGCTATATGCGGCTGCTCTTTGACAACTTGTTGAGTCATCACTCGTAGAGCACGCTACAGCCTTTCCGGCGCTATCATCATTTCCTTTACTTCCTTCATTTTCTAAGTATTGCTCACTTTGAAATGAACCAAGGATAGATGTTGTCTTATAGGACGGCTCAGAAGGTCCGTCGTTACCATAAACAGTTATCTTAGGTGTGTAAGTTTGATTATTTCCATTGATGGCTAAGTTTGCGCTAATAGGGTTATTAGTTCTATACCAAATTGAAAATGAATAGAGTTTGCCCGGAACAAGACCACCAGGGGGTTTGTACGTTTGATAAATTACCTGGGTGCTATTAGGTGGAGCGCTAGCTGGACAATTGCATGCAGGAGGAGGTGTCGGAGGATTGGTATTAGGGAAATTAGTTGAATCACACCATCTGCCTAAAGTTGGCTCGGCTGGATTAATAAGATTGTCAGGTCTGCATCCGCCGCCTTCACTTGCTGAATATATGCATCTCCCTCTCGGGCATCCAGTATCACCAACTGCACAAACTCCAAGACAAGAAGTGATAGGCATTTGAACAGTCATGTATTCTGAAAAAAGAGAGTCGCTATTAATATTTATTACGGGATCATTTGGGTCAATATTTGTTTGATTACATTGATTTGGTGTAGTTGGAATATAACAATTAACTCCGTTGCAACATTTGCCAGCATCTGTACCCCCAGAAATCAAAAATGGACCGGCTGTTGTTGATGGCTTCACATTTACAGCGCTTGAAGCTCCAAGTTCTGGTTGAAAAATCCAAGATGAATTGGTGTTTGTAACATTTGCAAAAATTCCATCATTAATTAGATTAAGATAAGCGGATGAGGATAGTGTTGTTATAGAAATAGAAAGGGCGGGTGATATGGAGCCAGGTGTAAATATAGGAAATGCGTTATCTGGCTGTGCCGGTGGTGGCGTTACGGCAAATACGCTATACCAGTAGGTAGTCCCTGGGAGTAACCCCGAATCAGCATTTAAAAGTTCTGTTGTATTTTCCGAAAGTGGCAGATCTCCAAAGTGTGTTCCTGTTCCCACATAAACTATAGTTGAACTTCCGTCTTGTATGAATTGAGGGGCAGATTTTGCATTCGGTAATGATCTGCAGACAACATATCCTGCTAGATTTGTAGCAAGACCAGAGGGAGGGGGAGTCCAGTTTAAACTCACCCAAGTAACTCCTGGCTTTCCAGAAATCGTAACAGGACCTTGGAAAGTAGGATCTACTTTCCAATTGCCATCATAATAAGCATATGTATTAAGTTGGGGGGCGCCCATACGTATAAACCTAATTAAATATTAAGGAAGAGGTACAGTTGTTGGTATCACATAATTATTTTTTATTATGTAGTTATTTAATTGGGTGACTAAACCAAGTTTTGTGCCAGCATCAAAACACGTAATGAAAAGGCCTGCTCCTAATGGTAGCTGAATAATATTCCAAGTAGGGTCATTTGAAGTTAATGCTGCTGATACAATAGGGTCAAAGGCTACTAAGTTATTATAAAAATTCCATGCATTTAGGTAGAAAGTTGCCTCAGGCTGACCTATGACTCCGTTTGTTACACATTGATTAACTAAACTAGAATCACATGTTTGTGAGCCTAGTGGACAGCAACTACTTATGATGTAACTTGAATACTCACCGAGAACTTCTTTATATGCGCTGCGCCACATTTCAAAAATAGATAAATTACCTGCTGAATCTGACCCAGATGGGCATTTACCCATTTTACCATCATAGCAAAAAGCATACATACTACCGCAAAGAGTAGGATCTGGATTGACAATCATCAGTCCTGAGGTAGGATCCTTTATAAGAAAAGATTGGAAAAAATCCCAATTAGCAATAGCTAAGCCTGAAGCGATATTAGGGGTAGATGGTATTGAATTGCTCATTATAACACTCCTTTTTTAATTGTGATATTTATTTGAATTTAATATAACAAACACTTGGTATTATATAACTCACTCTAATTAAGTTAATTATCAAGTGTTGCCTTAAAAGATTAGTGGTTAGCGTTATATGAATAAATACGAGATTGCTATTATTTAGATAGTATAAAATTAATTTGGGAGAAAAAAATATGTCAAATATAGTTCCTTCTGTCCTTGCAAAGGCAAATTGGGAATTTGCCTTAGATTTAATAACAATGTTACAGAGTGCTAATTCGCAATACTTTCTCTGTCAAAATATGGCAGAAAGTACGCTGGGTGATTTTAATTATTGTATGCCAGGGCAATGTATAACGACCAATAATTGCACTGATATCGGTGGGAGTCCTGCAAATTGTTTTTCAATTTTCAATAATAGTTGGGAGAATGTGGGGCAGCCATCATTAATTAATTCACTTACTCAAATATACAATGAATATCTTGGAGCAACCCAAACATTAACAGCTAATCAACAAACATTTCTTGGAGATCTGTCCGTATGGCTTAAGCCATTTTTAGAAGGCGATTTCAATAGCTACATTAACGAATCAAAGAGCACTCTTAATATGGATGCTACAGGAATGACACTTCTATGCTCAAGTGGAGCAAGTGCAGGAATGGTAGATACTCTTAATAAATATATTACTACTAACAATCTTGTGTTTCCATCAAATGCAACTCTACCTTAATAGTCTAATTTGATCGAGCTCTGGCTTTTATACAGCTGGAGCTACCATCACTTTGCTGCTGACAGATGCGGTAGGGATAGTTGGAGTCTCCGTCTACTTGGTAGATGGATAGATTTTCTTGGTTAGGCCAATTTTGGTAGGTGTTGACGTCGTCTGCACTAATTACCCAGGTGTTAGTGTTTGCAATTGCTGCATTTGCGCAGGTGTAGAAAGAAAGGCCGACGAGGAATGCGCCGCCGGCAATCCAGCCGGGACCATAGTAGGAATAGGGGCCGTACCAACCGCCATTGCGCCATCCGCCATGACCGTGATAGTAAGAGTGGTTATGCCATTGTCCTCTGCCTCTATGTCCTCGATTGCCATGTGGGTGACCACTGCCATCATGCCTGCCACCACCACCGTGCCTGCCACCGCCATGACCAGCATCAGGTCTTCCGCCGCCTCTGCCACCACCGTGGCCGCCTCCACCTCCATGACCACCGCCACCTCCGCCGCCGCCGCGAGCATTAAGTTCAGGAGTTAAAATTAGGAGAGCTAGAGCAACATAATATATAGGTTTCATAGAATTTAGGAGATACTAAATTTAAGAGGGGATTGCAACATCTTTTTTAATGGAGGGTCAGACGTCACTATCTCACGGTTTGCGGACTAAACCGTGAGATAGTGACGTCTGACCCCCTGGTTTAGCGCGATAGTTTCATGGTAATTTCGGCTACATGTTTCCCTTGAAATTTTGCGATATCGAGCTCATTTTGCGTCGGCATGCGTGAACCGTCATTTCCTGCAAGTGTGCCTGCGCCATACGGACTGCCGCCTATAATTTCGCTCATGTTAGTTAACCCCTTACAACTGTAGGGGACTCCTACGATAATCATCCCATGATGAAGCAATGTCGTATGAAAACTCAAAATTGTTGACTCATGCCCACCATGCTGCGAACCTGTTGACACAAAAACACTTCCGACTTTTCCGATGAGCGCTCCTGTAGCCCAAAGTTTACCTGTCTGATCCAAAAACGCACGCATCGAAGCGCTCATATTTCCAAACCTTGTCGGCGTCCCAAAAATAATTGCATCAAACCCCACCAAATCATCCACCTTCGCAATCCTCATATCCTCAAAAGCTCTCCTAGCCTCCAAAGCCCCCATCTTCCCAAGCACCTCATCCGGCAAAATCTCAGCCACTCTAAGAAGCTCACATTCCGCCCCCTTAACACCCAAAACCCCTTCCTCAATCGCCCTAGCCAATTGATACACATGCCCATACAAACTATGCATGACAATTCCAACCTTCATAAAACCTCCCCAAATTCATCCATATGCTATACTAAAAGAAAATAAATATTAAATTAATATAACAATATTAATAGGTAATTGAAATGAGCGTTTCTCAATGCGTAATAGATTCTTGGAATAATATGCAGGTATTTTTAAAAAAAGATCCTTCCGGGGCCATAGATCCAGCTACAAATCTTCCGCTAGCTTATATTGTAGATGATCAAACAACAGCTATATGTGAGCAATTTTGTTATAATACGCCTGGTAATTGCGCTACCTTAGCAGGGACAAACACTCAATGCGAAAGAACATTTGGGGATTTTATAGCTGATTTAGGTAATGTTTCTGGATACTATTGTAATATTCCGGGTATGAGGTGTGATGGCTCTATTACGACACCAATTGGTGTTTTTGCAACTAAACTATTTAATTTAAATTACACTCTAACAAATAACGGATTTGTTGATGCAATCAATTGTTCATATGGGGAGTCAGCACTTAAGCCTACAAGTGAGTGGTGTACAGCTGCGAATATGGCTATTCCATCCTCCTCGTCTCCAAACACTTGTTGGTGTGTATCAGCAAGAGGGGTTGTAGGAAACGCACTTGCCGATGGATCTGGCTATGTTCCAGGTTGTAACTGCACTAATAATAGTTCGGTTTCACTTGGTTTAATTACACATTTTAACAACTATATGAGGCAAAATAATATGAGTTTTTTATTCGGTTCATTCGCTAGCCTACCACAACCTACAAACTATCAATCCTACTCATGCAAAACTGTTAATCCGCCGTGTCAAAGTCCTTAATGATTCGAACCGGGTATGATTCGAACCGGGTGTGCAGTTATGTAGTTTTAATCTGCGATTGAGGTCAAGTTCATTAATGAAAGGGTCATGAAAGTAAAAGGGTCAGGCTTGACATTCTGATATTTGTAAAAGGGTCAGGCTTGACATTCTGATATTTGAAAGATAATATATTTTTGATTAAGATTGATCTAATTTTCATTTTCATATATATTTTTTCTTTATGGCGAGGCGTGCAAGGATTCATTTACCTTCATTGATTTATCATGTGATGCTAAAAGGTAATGATGGTCAGCCTATTTTTTTCAATGATGCTGATCGATGCAAAATGTGCTTTTTATTGCAAGAAGGTGTTCAGCGTTTCGGGCATAAGATACATGCGTTTTGTTTCATGAAAAACCATGTGCATTTTGCGATTCAGGTTAATGAAGTTAGTCTTTCTCGTATCATTCAAAATCTTGCATTTCGTTATACGCGGTATATTAACAGAGAATATGGGCGAGTCGGCCACTTATTTCAAGGGCGCTTTAAATCAATAATTGTGCAAGGGAGTATCTATTTTAATCAGCTGATCAGATATATCCACCTTAATCCGAACAGAGCGCATCTTGTAGTGCAACCGGAAAATTATCAATGGAGTAGTCATAGTCATTATTTAGGTTTAAATCAATGTTTGTGGGTCACAAAAAATGACGTTTTGCAAAAATTTGGGGTTTCAGATCCGGAGGCGTTAAAAAACTTTGAGGAGTTTGTTTTATCAGGTATTGGAATTGAGCCAGAATATGATTTCAAAAGAGGAATTACTGACGGGATTTTAGGTGATGTTGATTTTTTAGAGAGTTTTGCTGCTCCTACTAAGAATGTTCCTGAGGAATTAAGTTTATCCGATGTTGTAAGTAAACTATCTTGTTACTTTAATCTGTCTGAATCTCTTCTAAAAGGTCCGGGCAAGGGAAGATCGGAATCTCAGGCACGGGCAGTATTAGCATTTTTGGTTCGTGAATCAGGGCATATCCCATTAGAAGATCTTGCAAAGTATCTAAATCGCCATGCAAGTGGTCTTAGTCGTCTCGCAACTAATTTTGCAATGAAAATTAACGAATCGGAAAGCATTAATGATCAGGTGGAAGAGATAAGAGATTTGCTTTCTAGTTAGTTCAAATGTCAGAATGTCAGGCCTGACCCCAAATTTCCCCATTAATAATGAATAGCTTAAGTCTTTAGAAGATTTGTTTATCATCAAGTAATAAAAAACTATAATTAATGAGGGATTGAAAAATGACAGCTCCAAGCATTCAATTTAATAATAACGTGGGATCAGATTTTTATATTTGCCCTTCTTCAGATTCAACTTCAAATTCATGCATTAATGTCCCTGCGGCTCTTTCAAAAACGAAGTCAAGTAGTGTTGTCATTTCTAATTACCCGAATCCATTATATATTTGCATTGCTCAACCTTCAGGCGATGAACTTACATTGATTTCTACAGTTACATCAAATTCGGATACAGTTACATCAAATTCGGTTGAAACGATTAAAACGATTGTAACGGTAGCTGATAATCAGGATATAAACACGGTAGGTTCAATAATGCAAATATTAATAGTAAGTCAACCTACCTCAATAGTAAGTCAACCTACCTCAATAGTAAATCAGGACCCATATGATTTTGTTGTGAATACTAATAGTTTTTCCTATGATACAACAAAGTACGAGGTGGTTGCTCTTACAAATAATCTTGTAGCAAATTATAATGTCTCAACTAATCAATATGACAATAACTACTTACTTATTTTGGAATCAGACCCAGACATTAATTATTTTCAAGGTGGTGTGTTTGGTCCAAATTGTTTAGTAAGCTATTTTGAAAATTGCAGTGTACCTAAAACAGTTGATAACAAAGTTAATACCAAAACTAAAACATGTGAAAAACCTAAAATATCACTTTCTAATACTTGTTATGTTTACTTAGGTCAAGACTATAGTATTCATTATGCCCCTGAATTCCCATTAACTTTAATTACTGCTCTAGATTCTGGAATGTGTCTTGGTACAATTTTATCCAATGGGTCTAGTAATCCATTCCAATTGCCAACGGTCAATGACCCCATGCAAGAGATCTGTGTTGAATTTGATATCGGTGGTTCTTTAATTCCATATCCATTTCCACTTATAACATTACCTTTGGGTGTTTTAAAGCCACTTTGTAGTGGAGAATTTCAACTGATAAATCACACTTCGACAGATTTATATCTTTCAGCTTCGCAAGATTCGATTACTAATGCTCTCAAAATCCCTGCCTATAATGACTCAAATCCAACTACTTATATTCCTGCTAGCTATATCAATCCAGAGACTTTCTACGTGTGCTCAAGTAATTTAACAGAAAATGCTTGTAACTTGATTTCTACACTAACGTATTTGCCGGAATATTTTGCTGGAAGTGCAGATAATCCTTTTGGCAAATTATCCATAAATGATAATCAAAACCACACAAATTCAAACCCACTATTTGTTGTGGTTTCAACTTTTTCGGAATATGAGAATCCTAACAATCCGGACCATGTTTTAGCACAATTACAAACAATTGAGATTTTCCAAGCAGTGCCCACTGTTGGAGGAGGTTATCAGAATATGATCCAAATTATTAATCAAATTTCATCTACAAACTCAAATCCGCATGGGCCAGATACCTCTATTAGCGTTCTAAGTACCGTATCTAGTAAGGGTTATCAAGATTATCCAGATAAGGGAATAGGAATATTTGGAGAAAATTGCCAGATGAATATAGACATAAATTATAATGTTTCTTTTAACACTTCGCCCATAACAGATAGTTGTTATCTGTTTTCTACAGGTTCAAATGCTATCTCAGGCTGTTATTTTCCTATAGTAAGTGAAACGAATGGCTGTGTGGGACAAATAACTCTTTCAAATGGTGTCTTTAATGCATCAGCATCTTCACAATGTCCTTATATATCAGACGTGGATGGCTTCGATTCACGTAAGACGGATAGCGCTATTAGCATTGCTGTTAAGGGCTCTACAGTCATTGCAAGTGATGGAACTTAAGGTGTTAGTGTTGGGGATTGAGCTTTCTTGTATAATTGTGATACATGAGGGTAATGGTTGTGGTTGTTGCAAGAAGGATCCAATACCAGGCAATGCTGCTTGTAATGCCTGTTTTTTGATAGAGAAAGAGTGAAATCGCGGCAGTGGGGCTTCCGAGGAGTTGGTTGCCTATGGCGTATCCAAATGAGATGATTGTGTAGCGATGTGCAGCGGGTATTAGCGTCCTTGCCCATGCATGGAAAGGCGCGCAAAAAGCAACGCCAAATGTGACGAGGGTTAGTCTTACAAGAATCATTTGGAGAAATGAGGCGTTTTTTAAAGAGGAAAATAGGGGGATTGCAAATAAAATGATGCATATTGCGGCGCCAAGCATCAGTTTTTCTCTGGATATTTTTTTGGCAAGATAACCAAAGCAGGGGAGCGCGCAAAAATCAAAGAAGAGAAGGTATGTATTTGCTTTCATAACTTCAGCTTTTGTTAATGTGGAGATAAGAGGGATAAATCCATTCATTAAAATGACTGATACAGAATAGGTTGCGCTATCAAATCCTGAGGTGAGAATAATTGCTAATAGTGCTTTTTTTTGATTCCAGAATACATTTTTTATTGGCATTCGTGCCTCTATGTTTTGCGGCAAATCGCAATTGGTTTTTCGAATTATGCACCCAAATAGCGCTGTAAGAAAACCGCAGACATAAAGAAAGCGCCATGCGGGATTAACAATATTATAATGGCTAATCAAAAAGACTCCAAATGACGCTAGCAAAATCCCTCCGATAGTGGAAGCCCCATAGAAACTACTTAAAAAGTCGTGATCTTTTCCTTCTGCGTTGTCCAGTAAATAGACAGCGCCGCCCATAGTCTCTCCTGCCGCTAAAAAGTTTTGCAAGATCCTTGCAAGTATAAATAGTACAGGCGCTAATACTCCGATTTGCTGAAAAGGGGGCATACAAGCAATAAATCCTGATAATATTGCCATGCCTACCAAACTTATAAAAAGTGCTTGTCCTCGTCCATAAACATCGCCAATGTAACCAAATACAAGCGCTCCAATTGGGCGTATAACCATACTTATTGGGATAATTGCGTATGTGAAAATTAGAGCCGTAATTGGATCATTCTGAGGAAAAATTAATGGGGCCAAAAATGGTGATAAAAACCCAAATAGAGCGGTATCATAGTGTTCAAAGAAATTACCTAAAAAAATTGTAAATTGGAAAGCCCGTTTTGACCCCATTCGATACACTCTTCCTACGCTGGCATTACCCAGATCAGGTATTAGGGTTTTTCTCAACCGAGACTCTAACTTTAAACCTAAGTTTCCTGTTTAAAGTTAGAATCTCGGTACCCCTGGTGTTAATAAAGAAAAGTATTCTATAAAAATGACAAATTTTTAGCAATTATGAGAACTAATCTATCTCTTTTTTTGAGATATTCTCAATGATTCACTCTTTTGCTAGTGCTTTTATGTGACTTGCTGATAATTGGATGAGGTTGTTATTTAACTGAATTTCTAGTAGGCTATCCAAAGATTGTTTTTCAATTACTAGTTAGGAGGTGAGGATATGGCGTTTGGATTAGCGGAGAAGGGGCTCTTTGACAGAATTTTTGATGATGTGGGCGGAATTGGTGGAGGAGGCTCGGGCGCTGGAGGCGGCGGTTCTGCGGGAGCCTTGCAGCCTGCTAGACCAGTTGGAAGGGGTGCAAGGAAGCATAATCATTCGGAAGTTGAAGGAGAGAGTGATCAAAGGGATTTTAAAAGAGTTACAATTGAAGGTGGCGGTGGTTCCGGATCTCCTTCCCCAATTGAAAGGTCTTTTGAGGATGTGAAAAAAATATTTTTAGAGGCAATAAAATTGCCAGTAGAAAGTGCAGTGAGAACGCTTAAAGAAGTTATTGATTATAGCAATAGCCAAGGATACCCTCTTGCAAAGCTTAATTTCAAGTTGTTGCAAAAGAATACTGTTTTGAGTGAACGTGTAAGTAGAGAAGTTGTTGATTTACCTCTTTTGATAGATGTCATGAAAAAACCTGCCTTATTACTTACTATCGATGATCCTAAAAAATGTAGCGAAACTATCTGTCTTGCTGCACTCCAAGTTATTCCTTCGATGTTTCGTGAGCATGTGCCTAGTCAAAAAATAAAAAATGTCTGCAGATATATGTTGAGAAACGGCGCAAGGTATTTAAAATATGTTGACGAAAAGTTAAAAAATGCGGAAATGTGTGAGTATGCACTAAAAAAGGGCGTAGAAGCTTTTATGTATTTTCCAGAGGTGGAAAAAACAAAAGGCATCTGTCTTAAGATCCTGGATATGGACCCTGGATTATTTAACTATGTCCCGCTTGAATTAAAAACATATGAATTCTGCCTTCAATGGGTTCATAAATCCGGAAGGACTCTTGCGGATGTTCCTAAAAATTTACTAGATCAAGCTATATGCAGAACAGCAATGCAGAGTAATCTTGACGCTTTTGAATATGTCCCTGCTAAATTGATTGCCTATGATGATTGTTTACTTGCAATAAAAGGATGTTCGAATATCCATCTAATTAATGTTTTTAGACATATCCCTAAAAGGTATCACACATTTGAAATCTGTCTTGTAGGTGTAAATAGATCAGTCAAGCTTCTTAATGAAATAAAAAATACAGAAATTTTTTATAAGGTTATTGAGGAATTGTTTGCAAATAGTTCCACCTTTACTTTTAACAAGTCTTTTGAAGTTTTTTTCCAGGATCTAATTGCATTGAATCCTTTAATTATTAATAAAATTTCAGATAAATACAAAAGAAAGGTAGATTGGGACGTTGCCTTCGTGCCTCAAGTTAAATTGGAAATGGTAGCTTTTATAGAGCATTCATCTGGCGATGGAAGTGTAGATGCACTATTAGAAAAACTGAGAAGCTATGTTACTGCCCGATTTGTTTTAACTCATCCTTACTATGAAGTAATACAAATAGTTACAGATAGATTGCGTGATCATGAAGCATTTCTCGGAACTCCTCAAAGAGAGAAAAGGGAAGCTCTAGATGCTTGGTACCTGCACATCAAATCATTGCTAAAAAGCATTGATCAAGTAATTGACGGTTCTTCAGAAAGAGATACTGAAAGCAAAGAGCAGTTACTTCAGCTATTTTCCGTTTGTGGCGGGGGGTGGCAGGCGCAATTAGAACAAATGCAGTCACAACTAGTTATCTATAATAATGCTCCCCCTACGATAATGACAGGTTTAGTGATTAAAAAATTTACTGAAGGAGTCATCGAGCAAATCTATAGAGAGTATAGAGAATGGTGTGAAAATCATCTAGACGAATACCCTGATATGACTATAGAATATTTAGAAGCGTACGTTGTTCATTCTATCAACTACTTTCATATGACGTTGAAAGATTACCTGTTATCTACAACACTAGAGGATCATCTAGCTGATGTAGAATGGACAGATGATGATATTAAAGAGGAGTTTTTTAAAAAATATACAGTTGAGGCCCTTGTCAAAGAGCTTTCAGAAGCATACAGAAGTGAGGGTAGCGCTTTACAAGAGGGGTTAGCTAAATTTATTCAGGATTCTATGTTTAAGGGATGTCCTACGAATCCCGAATTCGATGCGAAGATTGCAGAGGAAAGAGAAGAATTTAAGGACCTTCTTAAAACGCGTGCAGAAAATCGAGAAGTTTTGTGGTATAAAATGAGTGTTCACTTATCTACAGGCATTCCCCGAGATGAAATTTCTCTAAAAACATCTGATGATCTATTAAAAGCTTTTGATAGAAGGCATCAAATAAAAGTAGAGGGCCTTGCAATCGAAAAATTCAATCAAAAATATAGAGAAGAGGTTACAGGTTTGATTACAGATGAAGGGCTTAAAGAAATTTTATTGGCAATGGGATTTTTAAGCTGTAGAGAGGGAATTTTTAGTCCCTAGAATCTTTGATAAAACCTAAAATTTGTAAAAATTTTAGAGCCTGTTTAATATTACGAAAAATTTTCACGAATTTCTAGCGGATTTTAGCAAACAAATCATCCGATCAGAGATATTAAACAGGCTCTTAGGTTAAATTTTTCTATAAGACACTAATTTTCGGAGATTGTCTTGCCTCAAGTTCGTTTTGTCTTAGTGTTATTCGAGCTGCAACGTAAAAGAGAGTGTTCCACTCATCTCTCCATCTTTCTACTTTGCTTAAGCTTTTCATAAAAGTGGTAACACCTTCTAATGACTTGTTTAGTAGACCAATGTCTTGAATGCTATTTAGTGACTCTGCCCTCAAATCACGATCAATTCTTTGAATAACAGCTGTTAAAGTATTTGTTGCGTGAAACATGCTGTATAACTGAGTTCTACGTGGGAAGATTTTTGCAGCAATAACATCGCAAACAATTCTTCGTCTGCTTATACAGGTAATTGCAAGAGAAACTGTTTCTCCACCTGTGTCACTAAGAAGCATTCCATGAAGGCGTGGTGATGAACCTTTGTTTTTATAAAAGGCATAAGTGCCTAAAATTCGTAAAGTATGACCGGTTATTGTTGGAGATTCCATAAATGCATCCTTATATATTTTTTGATAATTATGATACCATAATTGCGCATTTATTCACACATATTATGCACATCCCTAAATTGAGTCTTGATATCCATGAATATTTATGAAAGGGTGCTGGGCATCGTGACACTTAAAAGATAATTTGGTTTTCTCCTCTATCTCGACTATCTTTTGTTAAATTATTTTTTAAATCTGGCTAATATTCGGGAATATTAGCTCTAATTTCCCCGCTTTTGAGTTTCGTTCGGTATAAAAGTATTATTTTTCTGCGCTTTTAATTTGCTAGATATTAATTTGATATGCATAATTGTCTATTTAAACAAAAACTGGATGGCTTATGTTTCATATTACAGGCAAAGATTTTCATAATTATTATTTAGGAATGGTGCCGGTCTTATCGGGCGTAGAGCATGGAGTTGCTACCCCAGCGGAATCGGTTGGATGCAGCTCTAGTTGGGATGTTGGGCCTACTCTTAGATGTGATGGAAAAATCTTTAATCATGTAACTAGGTATTTAGTAACTTGTGAGTCTATTTTTGAAAGTGCCAGTGGTAGGAGGGTGGAAATCCTGCAGCTTTGTGCAAATTTGGCTGAGGGAAATTGGGATGCAATTGGAGAGAATTATAAAGAAAGCTTAGATGATCTACCTAAAGATGCATTAGTTGCGTTTCATGAAGGGAAGGTTTTAATGACGCAATTTTGCTCAATTACCTTTTTTTGGTCCTTAAAAAAATCGGGAAAGGATCTTAGCGTGGTCCCTCTATTTCTTGGTGATTCGGTGAATCCACAAGCTAAGAATTTGGTTGAGCAGACGATGAAAAAATCGGGAAAGCTACTTGATAAGCAACCTGATTTTCTTGATGAGGGTGAAATGTCTGCTTTTTTTGCAAGGATGCATGCAGCGCCAAAGTCCGAGCAGTTTTTCTTTTTAAGTGAGGAAGAGCCGGGATTTATAGGATCCATTTCTACAATTACGCAAGTAATTTATCAAAATGAGGGAATAAACGTGTTTAATAGATGTTTATTCGATGGAAGCATTAGAGAAATGAGTCCGAGTTTTAGTATGGTGCAAAATTTTTTAAAGACTTATGCAGGGGACCGAGCAATAAAAATTACTCCTGTTATTGGACTATCGTCTGTTGAGGATATTGTGGCCAATTTAAAAACAGGCACAAGGGATATGGCTCTCCCTTTCCCCGGAGTTTTTATCCCTGATTCAGCGGATACCCTTGCTGCGCCTAGTTATAGAGATTTCTTTTTGCACGACGTCTACCATGCAATCCTCTGCAGTGAAATCCCACATGAAATTAGACCTGCATTTTCCTTGTTATCAGATATTATTTTAGAGATAAAGGAATCGTCGAGTGATATTCGAATTATTGCATTTTTAGACGAGTTTTTTCATCGGATTGTTGATAATGAACATGCCGTGTTTAGAAAGCATAATTCGGCACTTTGTGGCTACTCTAGCCCATCATTACATATACAATTTATGTGGGCTGTTTTAGCTCAATACGGAAATGCAATCAATCGGTTAAGGAGTGAGAAGAAAGAAGGGGTTAGCTTCGATGATCTCCGCAACATAACCTCAATCCTTCAAACAGCAGGCACTTTGGAACGTTTTTTTGAGGCATTTCGAGAAAAAGCTTTTTTCAGAACTTTTGGGATCGATCCTACGCAAGTAGCAATTTTGAGACCTTTCTCACCAGTAATGCCTATGGCACCAGAAGTTTTGGATCTTCACAAGTTACTATTGATCCATATTTGGAAAGATCTAGATACTGTACCGTCTTTAGCTGAAACTTTGGTGGGAAAACAAATCTTAGAAGGTCTTGAAATTTCACTTCCACAAAAAGATGAACTAGTGGACTTTATCTGTAGGGCGCCTGCACCAAATACAATTGATGAATATGATATAATCTTAAGTCAAATAACTGAAAAGGCAAAAGAACTGGAAGCAAGTCGAGGTCAAGAAGGGATTCAAAAAATTCTTGACAATTGGACTGACCCAGAATTGATGAAAATGTATCTAGATGGATGTTTATTAGGAATTGGGCGACTAGGCGTTATTCTTTCAGAATCTCAGGTTGAAGAATTCCGCGCATATTTTGCAAGTCAACCTGCGCCAGCTGATCAAAGGGGATTAGAGGCCATACTCGAAGCAAGTATAAATCACGCAACTAAAGAAGGAAATGAGCTGGAAGCGAGTCGAGGTAACGAAGAGATTCAACAAATTATTGCTAATTGGAGTGATCTTGAAATGATGAAAATATTTCTTGATGAATCTTTGCGCTTAATTCAATCTCAAGGGATTACACTTTCTGAATCACAGATTGAAAAGTTCCGAGCTTATTTTACTAGTCAACCTGCACCAGCTGATCAAATTGGGCTAGAGGCTTTGTTTCAAGAAAGCTTAGCTTATGGAGCTGAAGAAGGTTCAGAACTTGATAGAAGTCTTAGCGCATTAGGAATTCAAAATATTCTTGATAATTGGGATGATCCTGAAACGATGAAAATATTTCTTGATGATTGTTTAGAGCAGATTCAACAACGAGGTATGACTCTTTCAGAATCTCAGGTTGAGGATGTTCGAGTTTATATTGCAAGTCAACCTGCTCCAGCCGATCAAAGCGGGCTAGAGGCTTTAATTGAATCAGCTCTACGACATGTTTATGATGCTTAGGTCCGCATTTTTCTCATAGAAAAAACTGAAAGCTTTACCAGTTACTTTGCTAAGATAGGGGATGTTATTCAGCGTGGAATTTATCCCATTTGCTAATCTGATGTTATACCAAAGATTTCCTTTATCGATCCAACCCCGCCATGCGCTTCCCTTGAAGATGTTGGAGGTATATTCATAAATTGTTTTTAATGTAGATGGGGCATTCTCATTTGAGAGCGCATTTTGGGAAGGTAGAAAATAAAAGCTCATGTCAGCTTCTTTTATCCCGACATTTGGGATGTGTGATGAAATTTTCTGATCGACTCGCATCCAAGGAAGCTTTGAAAGTTTTGATAAGCTAAGAGTGAGCAATGCTGTGTTAACTGTTTTAATAAAAGGGTTTTTTGAATAGAAGATTGAAGTTGCGTTGAGGCCAATTCTTAAAATGTAGAGGTATTGGGAAAAGGTTTCTAAGGAAGTTCTTGCCCAAGAAATGCTTATTTTTTGCGTCTCGATGGTGGATAAAGAAAGATGAGAGACAAGGGTGTTTTTGAGATCGACTGCCAGTTTTAATCTTCGATTTAAGCCCAAAATGGCAAGTCCAGCTGTTATCGCAAAAAAGGCTGCTCCATAAATTAATGATTTTTTATGTTTTGATGGAAGCTTTTTGTGGTCAACGCTTTCTTTAAGAGCCATACAATCGCGGATAAGAGCCGCAAGATCTGAGAGAATCATCGTGTGTTGCATGGCCAAGATATTGGCAATTACTTCTGGACGGGTCTTGATCAGCCCTATTAAAGTGAATTGAAACGCGTTATAAACCGTGTATGCAGTCTCGACAACAGGTGATGACCAAAGAGTCCATTTTGGCGTGGAATTGGTTATATAAATCGTTGAGGAACTGCAACCCTCTCTTTTTGCGCGCAAAAAACTATGACTCGGAATATCCCTGCAGTTAGGGCAAGAAGGTAAATTATTCTCTGGAATCTGAATAGAAGCAGCGTGGGAAGTCCCCATATAAGCTCCATTGTAGTAATGCCGAGTTTCACTAATTGTAGTAGAGCTATGATCCATGAACTGGGCGCTTTTTTGATGAAACCATGCTGAGAGACACGCGCTATGAAATGGATGTTTTTCTTTGCAGAAAAAAGAATCAGGAGTTTCATCCCGGCGGCATATGGAGCAAAAATTATTCCCTTTGTAGGTCTGGAGGAGGGCGCTATAGTAAAGTGTATTCTCACCGATTTTTTTTGAAATTTCTACCCATTTTTGCTTAGATGTTTTGATGAGGTTGTATCCCATTCCTAAGGCAGTCAATGTAAATTGAATTTTGCTTGTTGTTGATAGGCAAGCAAGCGCAATATTTGTTACCATTCGAGCGCTATAGAGAGCTCTTCCAAAAGATTGACTTCTAGGGGGTGCCCATCGAATGGATTCCCCTTTCCTCTTGGGAGATGCGAGCATTTCCGTTGGAGTAAAATGTCGATTCAATAATATAGGTAGAGCAATAGTTATTACGAGTAGAGTAGCCCCAACGCCGATTGTACCAATTGTGAGTCCGATCGGTACTCCGATATCAAGTATTTTTGTAAATTCCCAACAAATCCAACATACATTGATTGTATTGAAGACAACTTGTATTTGGTGAATGAGTTCAGCTGCATGGCTGTCACGGGATTGAATCTCTAATGCGGTTACTTGGATTGCAGTTGAACTAAGGCAAAGCCATTCTGGACATGCATTCTTGACAAGGTAGGTAATTCCGTTTTCAAAGTGGCTTTTTACATTTGAAATTTCCATATTGAAAAGAGTTTATTCTTACACTCTATTTAGATCAATAACCTTCAAATCTAATGGCATCTTAAAATATTTTTTGGCATGATGGGCTTTTTGTGAGCGGAGGCATTATGCTTTTTGGGTTTTTTTACGGATTAATTGCAGCAACTAGTCTTAGGGCTGCCGAGTTAGTTGATTTTGACAAGATGATTTCCGATTTTATTCTCGAGGAGAGACAAATTGTAATTCCTGGCCATCCATTTGCGTTTAATCCATCAATACTTAGGTGGGTGGATGGAAAGTTGCTTTTGTCATTTCGTGAAAGAGATCCAAGTACTGGAGTTGCTGACTTGATCGGATTTGTTTGGCTAGATGCTGATTTTCATCCAGTCGGTGAAGCCTCGTTTCTTATGATTCATCGCGATATTCCTTTAAAAATTTCTAAAGCTCAAGGTGCAAGGATTTTTCAAGTGGGTAATATTTTTTGTATCGCTTACAATAATATCATAAGTGATTCGGAGCCCGAGACAAGGCGGATGATTGTCGCTCATCTCAACTATAAAAATCGTCGTTTCTTCATTAGAAATCCGGAATTTATTCTTGATTATAAGGGGGATCCTTCTCACTGGAGGGAAAAAAACTGGTCTCCATTTGATTGTCGAGGGTATATTCATTTTTCCTATAGTTTGAATCCTCACCGTGTCTTTAAACTACCCAAGTTTGATAATACTTGCGCAACTGTGGGTCTGACTGAAGCAAATATTGACTGGCCGTGGGGAGAGATGCGCGGTGGATCGCCTGCTCTTTTTGATGAGGATCACTATCTTGGATTTTTCCACTCATGGAAAGACCTGAAAAGTGTTCAGTCTAATGGGGAAAAAATTTCCCACTATTTTATGGGCGCCTATCGACATAAAAAAGCCCCGCCCTTTGAGATTACTCATGTTAGTGAAAACCCAATTATTGGAAAAACTTTTTTTCATGCGCCTGAATATCCCACCTGGAAGCCATTAAAAGTGATTTATCCAGGTGGTCACATATTTGATAAAAAATTTATCTGGGTGGTTTATGGTAGGCAGGATCATGAGTGCTGGCTAGTGAAGCTGGATAAAAAAGCTCTATTAAAGAGTCTTGTTCCTGTTGATTCACCTCTGCGCGAATCCCAATAATTGCGCCCACATGATCATCTAGTTTTGCGTCTTCAAAGAGGTGGTTTTGCACCTCCATTAAGAGTCTCATTTTGGCTATTTTCTCTTCCATATTTTGAAGAATATAATATTACAATTTTAAAAAAAAGAGAGGATTGTGGTAGGGTGTGAAATATGTTAAGACAATTTGCTTTGGCGTTATTATTTAAAAAGAGCAAGCAGTGGCTAATGCCTTTGTTTGTGGTTGTATTTTCAGTCTTTTTGCTCTTCCAACAATTTGCGGCGTTTCTATCAGTAAAGAGCGAAGTTGTTGGGTTTTGCAGAGAGTTGGAAGATGTTGATTTGTGGATAAAAGGTGATCATTTAAGCGGAAGTGATCTTGCAAAAGTAAAGATTCTTCCTGAAGTGCTTTTAGCGTCATTTCTATTTAAAGGAAATGCAGAGGCTAACTCTTTGCACGGCGCTAAAAAAATGTGCACACTTCTTGGTGTTGATGAGTCGACCCATCTTGGATTGCCGTCAAAAGTGCTTTATGGTCAAGTTCGCTTAAAAGGGAGTGAGGAGAGTGTAATTTTAAATGAGAGCGCTGCTAGAAGCCTTTTTAAACTCGGGAATCAGAAGTTGAAATCAGGCAGCTCTCTATATTTAGATGGTCATCAAATCAAAGTTTCAGGTGTAACCTCTTTAAATAAAGGTCTTTTTGTTTACACAAACTTAGGTTTTGCTAAAGAGATTTCAAATGACGGCGAAACTATGATGGTGATTAAGGCGGCTGGCCAAACAAACTTATCTTCACTAAAGCAAAGAATTGAAAGAGTATCGGGTCTTAAGGCTTACACAAGTTTAGAGTTTTCAGAAGAGCTGTTTCACTCTTATATGAAGGAAAATAAAGTCGTCTCACTATTTTCTGTTATTGTTATTTGCGCGCTGATTTTGGCACTCGGAATTTTTGCTGCGATCTTTTATCACTTTTTTAAAAGTCAAATGAACAATTATTCCATTTTAAAAGCAGTTGGCGCAACTTCATCTTTTCTATCGCTTCTCTTAACTCTTCAAGCAGCGCTTATTTCTCTTATTGGATGGTCGATTTCATTTGTCTTGTATCTAATTCTTTCCAAGGTTTTTATGCATTCGGATTTTTTCTTCCCCCTTTCTTTCGGAATTGTTTTTTTAACGCTTTCTTCGCTTCTTGCTGTCTCAGTAAGTGCTGGACTTTTTATAAGCTTTAAAGTTAAAGAGGTGACATGAGCATCGTTGCATGTAATCAGATAGCCAAAACATTTGATGACCAAAAATTTGTCCTTGAAGGGGTTGACTTACAGATTGAAGAAGAAGAGTTTGTTATGATTTCAGGTCCGCCTGGATCAGGGAAAACTACCCTTTTATCAATTCTTGCAGGCTACCAAACACCCATGAGTGGCACTGTTGCTATTCTAGGAAAAAACCTTTTTGAAATGAACTCTTTTGAAAAGGCTAAATTCCGTCGTGATAATTTAGGCGTTGTCTTTCAAAGCAGGAGGTTAATTGCCTCACTCACAGTTTTGGAAAATGTGATTGCTCCACTTATCTCGGGAAATGATTCAAAATTGAATGCTAACTTAAAAGCAATGAACGTGCTAAACTACATGGGTATTGATTTAAAAGCAAATTGCTATACGGCTGAACTTTCTGGCGCTGAGCTCCAGTTAGTCGCATTAAGCAGAGCTTTGGTGAATCAGCCAAGAGTTTTAATATTAGATGAACCAACACAATTTCTTGATCATCAAACTGGTGTAAAAGTGATGACTTACCTTCGTCAAATGGCTCTTGATCATCAAATTACGATTATCTCGGTACTTAGCGATGTAAGGCTTTATCCATTTGCAAGTAGAGTGATTCGAATGAAGAGTGGAAAAATTGTTGATGTTTTAGGGGAGTCGCTTCTTGATTCGCCATTTTTAAGGATATAATAGTATGAAAGTATTTGATGCCATTCATGGGTTTATCGAACTTGATGAACTTGAAACTAGACTGATCAAGACTCTACCATTTAAGAGACTTTCTTGCATCAATCAAATTGCTTCTGCATCGCTTGTTTATCCGGGCGGCTACCACAAGCGTTACGATCACTCACTGGGAGTGATGCTCATCGTAACAAAAATCTATGATAAAATTGTATCTGCCCCGACATTCTTTGAACTATTTCCAGATTTTAATGCAGAAACAATTGCTTATTGGAGACGGGTGATGCGCCTTGCAGGTCTTTTCCACGATATTGGACACTTGCCTTTTTCTCATACTGCCGAAGCCGAACTTGTGGGGAAAAAGGGGCATGAAAAATGGACGATGCGCATTATCAGAAGTCCTTATATTAGACCTATTTTAGAAGCTGGTGGAATTCAAGTAGAAGATGTTGTGAAAGTAGCTGTAGGAGAAGAGCTTTATGGAGCTTCTTATACACCTTGGGAAAGAGCGATCTCTCAAATATTAACTGCCGATTTCTTTGGAGGAGATAGGATCGACTATTTATTAAGGGACTCCTATTTTACAGGTCTTTCTTATGGCAATTTTGACTATCAGCAGCTTATTAACAATCTAATATTGATGATTTACAACGGAAAAATCACTCTCGGTCTTGAAGAAAATGGACTAGAGGCTTGTTATGCGCTTCTTCTTTCAAGATATTTTATGCACAAAAGACTTTATCAATATGACCGAGTAAAATCGTACTGGTACCATACAAAAGAGATTGTAAAAAACTTTTTTGAGGGAAGTGAGTATCTAGATTCTGTTGAAAAATACATCCAAGCAAACGACTATGATATATTTGCAGAAATGAATAAGGCATTATTTGACCCCCTCCATAAAAGTCATGATCACGCTATGGCTCTTATGGATCAAAAAGATCCTATACAGGTTTTCCCTGTGACAACAGACCAAATGAACTACCTTATTTCCATTGGTGAAAACCATTTTTTTGAAAAAAATGCGAGCAGTAAGGAAAAAGTCGGCTTATTCTTTCCTGTATTATTAAAAAATGGTACCATAGTTGAGGCGGAAGAAGTGGCAGAAGTCTCCATACCAGTTTATGTACAAAACTGGGTCTATGCAGACTTAGATTCCATGGTCCGAATCAAAGAGGCGCTTGATGGCGGTATTGCAGAAAGTACTAAGAGTTCTATCAGCTGAATACAATAGCTATTCACGCGCAGAAAAACTCTTTATCCTTTTTGTCATGATTTGTAGCTTTTGCATTACAGCAGAAGCTTCAATTACAAGAGCTTCTGCAAATTCTATATTTTTGTCCGCCTATACCGCAAAACAGTTTCCGACTGCATGGCTGGTAAGTGTTTTTTTGAATTTTGCAATCGTCACATTCTATAATCATTTCTTGCCACGAATCGGCTGCATAAAAATGCTCATATTAAGCGTTTTTTGCGCAATTACGATGAATACTTTTTCAGCTTTTTTTGTAGGTGATTTCTATTTTCTACCCTTTATCCTCTACCTCTGGAAAGATATCTTTGTCATTTTGATGTTCCAACAACTCTGGTCCGTAATTCATGCCACCATGAATATCGCAAGAGCTAAATATTTATACGGGATTGTTTTTGGAATGGGCGGTCTTGGATCTGTTGCCGGCTCACTTCTTACCGGATACTGCGCAGTTAGTCTCGGCTCAGAAAAACTACTACTTACAACACTTCCTTTTTACCTTGTCATTGTAATTAGCTACTGCATCGCTCTCAAAGTGCGCGATAAAGTAACTGATAAGCAAAATATTACCGAAATGAGTAGCGACTCTACAGACGTTATGGGGGGTATGAAACTCATCCGAAAATCTTCCTTTCTAAAATTCATCCTCCTCATTGTTCTAGCAATGCAGATCTCATCGACTATCCTTGACTACCAATTTTGCTCGTACCTAGAAAAAGCGTTCACCGTCCAAGACTTAAGAACCGCATTTCTCGGAAAATTCTTCGGTATCGTCAACACCGTTAATATCGTTCTCCAATTTGTCGGTAGCTACCTCCTCGTCCGCCTAATCGGTCTTGAGCGCTCTCACCTTGCAATTCCGATTGTTCTAGCCGTATATGCAGTCGGCTTCCTCTTCTTCCCGACCTTCCCCTTCATCTGCCTCTATTTCGCAAACATCAAAGCCCTCGACTACTCCATCTTCGGCATCATCAAAGAAATGCTTTATATCCCCCTCAAAGTCGATGAGAAATTCAAAGCCAAAGCCATCATCGACGTCTTTGCCTACCGCACCGCCAAAGCATGCGCCTCCCTCATTATCTTAGGCCTTGGTTGCATCACGACCATCAGCCTGAATACTCTTCTTTCCTACGGCGTTCTTTTCATCTTTCTGATTTGGATGGTAGGAGTGCTCGCTTTATTCAAGCACTACTACAAGGAAGTTGAAAGTCACCAAATCAGTTTGCCACCGAATTAATTGCAGTAACATTTTCTAGAGCTAATAGGACATCTTGTGTAGGCACGTTTGGAGCAGTATAAATATAAGCCGGATTTAAATCGGTTGCAGCTGTTACGGATGTGCATGTATTTCCGTAATAGAAATTTTGGTTCCAATCTGCTAATGGTGGTTGAGGAGACCAAACCTGCTTTGCTGAAAATGCATAAATATCAATTCCTAAAAATAATGGATCTGAGCTGCCATTAAATCCTGTTTGAATAGCCTTAATTGCTTGCTTAATATAATCGGATTGCTTAGTGGTAGATGTTTGAGTTATAGCTGTTTCTTTACATGTAGCATTTTCAGGAGACTTATCTGAAAATTCGCAAGCATAGGTCCCCCAATTTTCAAATTCATGCACACTTGCACTACCTGGAATTGCAAATTTATAAGAAATACTATATAATTTTGCTAATGCAATTGTTTGCTGTACTGTTAATAAGGCTGCATTGTAATAACCTTGGAGTGAATGAGGAACTGCACTACTTGTTACGATTCCTGTTGCATCACCTGTTGTAGTTGTCATGGGTAATGAGGTATTTCCTGTATCACAGATTCCACTTGTATTAAATTGATTAGCAGACGCTTGACATGTTGCTAAATCGTTTGCACTCATATCTATCAAATCGTAAAGGGAAATAATTGCATAGCCATTATTTCTAACTGCATCAGTTGTCTTGTTATAAAATGTATATGTTGTAGTTCCGTTTAACATGTCGGCTGTAGCTTGATTCAGGCTCTTTGGAAAGGTAAAAACAGAGAAATATTGCCCTGCTGCTGCCAATAGATTGCCTGCTTTATGATAAAATTCTAATTGATTTGCAGAAGTGCTATCAAACGGTTCAAGGTCAAATTGCACACCTTTTATTTGTGGCTTATTTGTAGTTTGGGTAGGACCGTAACTTGCTACACCTGGTTGAATTGCACTTTGGGAGTTACCACCAGAGACGATTAATGATGCAAATGAATTTGCATCTGCTGTACTAATTTGATCATTAAATCCTTGTAGATATCCATTGTCGATTCTTCCATCTATAATAATATTGAGATCTGTAAGGGGTGTTATGCTACTTGCTGAAAATAAAGGCAGAGGAACACTAGAAGAATCTTGTGAAAAATAATATCCATATTGAGTAGTTTCGTCCCAATATGTGGGAGAGCTTCCTTGTGCTGTCCATGGAAGCTCAATATCTGTTGCATAAGCATAAACTTGGGTAATTTTTAAAAGGCTGGCATTAGTATTATATGTGTTAATTGTATTTACTACTCCTGATAACCATTTGGATTCATTAAAACTTGTGTCATTATTTGACCCTGGATAGCCTCCATAAAGCCATGTGCCAGTCGCTCCTAGAGTTGGAAGGATTGAGGAAGTAGATGCTTTTAGAGATTTTTTTTTTGACTTTGCCATAAAACTACCTTTTTTTTATTTTAATTTTACTGGAATAGAAGCTTTTTACTAATTCATTAGTTTTGACAGTCTTAAGAATTTGGTTGATAAATAATAGCAAGGATTCTATGGTCCAAATTTTTATGGGTAATGGGGGGAGTAGGTTCATGAAGATTAAACAGGTGCTTATTATTTCAGGGGCTTTGTTTCAGGTGGCCATTTTGTCGGTCACACTATATTTTTTGCATGAGGTGAATCAAAAGGGTGATGATGGGTTTGATGAATCTCAAGATGAGATGATGGTGATGGCGGAGGAAGTGGCGATAAGGGGAGTAAAGGTTCCGTTTCAGCATTTTGTGATGGGTCCTGGGAAAGTTTGTCCTTCTAAAACTATTAAGGTGAGCGTAAAAAAAGAAGGGATTGTTGAGAGTTTGGGAGTTAGGGAAGGGGATTACGTTAAGGTGGGTGAGACCTTGATGAAGATTGATTCAGAAATGCTCTCCTATGCCTTTAAAGAGAAGTGCGCTGATTATGAGTCTTCAATTGCTGAATTACGAGAAAGTGAAAGTGATGCGTTAAAAGCAATTATCAGAAAAAAAGAGGTGAGTGTGCAGGCGGCTCAATTAGAAATAGCTAATTGTAAGTTAGTTGCGCCAGTAGAAGGGCGTATTTTGCAGGTGAATGTGAATGCAGGAGAGTTTATAGCTCCAAGCGATGTAGCTCTTGTAATCGGATCGGACCATCCTCTTCATTTAAATGTACTTATGGATGAGAAGGAAATGTGGCGCATTACGCCGTCTAAGAATTTACGAGCAATTGCGATGCATAAGACAAATCCGGAGATTCATTTTGTTCTTGACTTCGTAGCTGTTAAGCCTTCTATTAATAGTGAAGGGAAGGTTGAGATGGTATTTGCATTTGATAAGGGGAAGGCCCCTCTTTATTTAGACCAGGTTTTGGATGTCTATATAGAGGCTGCAGCACCGGAAGACACTTCTTATTTGGACTATCAGTTCACTAAGAAATAGGTGTGATAATTTGAAAGGAAAGGCGTTACTTTTTGACCCGAGATGGAATAAAGGGACCGCCTTTTCATTAGAAGAGAGGGAAAGATTAGAGCTAACTGGACTTTTACCGCCCCATGTTTCTACAATCGATGAGCAGGTAGAGCGCAGGTATAATAATTTCTCCCAGAAAAAAGAGCCGCTTGCTCGGTATGAATTTTTAATCAATCTACAAAATCGCAATGAAGTCCTTTTTTACAGATTTGTATTAGAGCATGTTAATGAGATGCTTCCTTATGTTTATACACCCACAGTTGGAGATGCATCGCTTGATTACAGCATGCAATACCAGCAAAGTCGCGGTATTTTTATTTCTTATGAGAAAGAAGATGACATTGAAAAACTTCTTAAAAATAGTGGAAAAAAAGAAGTTGATGTCATAGTGGTTACAGATGGCGAGCGCATTCTTGGGCTTGGTGATGTTGGGATAGGGGGAATGGTCATACCAATTGGGAAGGCGTCGCTTTACACATTATTCGGGGGAGTCAGACCAGAACGGATTTTACCAGTCTTTTTAGATGTAGGCACTAATAATGAAACGCTCCTCAAAGACCCTTATTATATCGGTTCAAGAAAACCAAGAGTTACTGGTCCTGAGTACGATAAGTTTATCGAAAGGTTTGTAAAAAGTGTGCGCAAAGTCTTCCCGAAGGCACTTTTGCAATGGGAAGATTTTTCTAAAGATCACGCGCAGCTTTTACTCGATCGTTATCAAAAAGAGACAGCCTCATTCAATGATGATATACAAGGTACTGCTGCAGTGGTACTTGCGGGACTTATCTCAGCAACAAAAATGAAGTCTCAGGATATTAAGTATGAGAGGATTGCAATTTTTGGTGCAGGTTCAGCAGGGCTTGGTATTGCAAATCTCATCATCGATTATCTTATATATATAGGTGTAAAAAAAGAAGAAGCTTATAAAAATATTTATCTGATCGATAAAGAAGGGCTTTTAACAGATGGACCTTTTGGTAAAAATCAGAATTTCAAGACACTGGAAGAAGTTGCTGCACATTTCAAAATCACTACGTTAATTGGTGCATCTGCACAACCGAGAGTTTTTACCGAAAGAATCATTTCTCAAATGATGAAAGCAACTGACAGGCCAATAATTTTTCCGTTATCAAATCCTAATTCAAAATCAGAGGCAGATCCGGCTGATCTTGCGAAATGGACAAATGGTGCAGCAATTGTTGCAACTGGAAGTCCATTTCCAAATACGCCACAATGCAATAACGTATGTATTTTTCCAGCTTTTGGTCTTCTTGCAAGTACTACGTATCTTAAATACATACCGAATGATCTTTTTATTATTGCAGCTATCGCATTATCAAAAACTTCAGATGGGAAGCTTTTTCCTGATTTTAAAGACCTTAGAAAATCAACCAAAATAATAGCAGGTGAGTTACAAAAAAATGTCATAGCCCAGAATCTGGCACTTACAGATCCGCTGCCAATTGATAGTAAAATGTGGTTTCCAGATTATGAATCGACCGAGTAATGTTTCTAACAACTATCAATACGTCTGATAATGATTCTTATGTTGCATATTGGGATGTAAGTTACTGATGATAAGTAGCGACCTCATTATTCGACCCATACGGCGTTATTTTGATCTGAGCAGTGTGATTACATGGGTGAAAATTTAACGTTCTGGCTAAAATTAAAGTATTTGCTAATATCTTTGATTTTTTGTATTTCTTGGGATTATCTTGGAGGATAAATTTATGAAATATGCAGGTCTTCTATTATTTTTTGTTGGCATCAGTTTTCTTGGTCTTTCTTACTATATTCATGGTAGAGTTCATTCAGAAACTAAATCCGCTTATGAATCAACATCAAAACTGAGTGATAATCCGCTGACAGAAATGGGTGGAACTGAAGCAAAAAATGCGAGCAAAGAAATCGAGTCATTAGCAAATAGTCGGATTGATAAAAAAGCTAAACCTTATGAGCAAATGGCTACATATGCTCATAACCTAGGTCTTATCTTGATTGCTCTTGGTGTGATTGTTTCATTAATTTTCATTATCCGAAAGTTATTCTAGTTTGTTAAAATAATTACCGCTTACCGCTTTTAAATCCAAACCTCGTCATATTTCCTCTTCCACTACTTTCTTGCTGAGCGCATTTTTTAAACTGATAGAATTTTTTCAACTGAATTTCTGCTAGCTGCATTTCTATATGATGCCATTCCAGTTTTTTTATGCGTTGAGTTTTTCTCTCTACCTCTCCTAGCTCGCTAAGATGCTGAGTTCTAATTTTTTTACACTCATGTCCTTCCTCATAGTCCATATGAATGCTGCAATTTGTCCCGGCAGGATATTCAATTGCTCTTTGCCAAGTAAAAAAAACATCCCGATCCAGCTCACTTTGCAAAATCCGAATTTGAGTCTCAAGTTCATCTATTCTTTGCTGTTTTATTCCCATCTCAGTTAGAATTTCATTACAAGAGATTGTACGAGAGGGCGAACTGTTTAATTCTCCCTGCCTATCAATCTCTTCCTGTAAGGCAGCAAGTTGACATTGCAGATCTTTTAATGTGTCTTTATAATTACTACAACAATCATCTCTATTAAGATGATCCATAGCATAGAAAACAGAAACAAATCCAATTGTCAATACACAAACAGTACTTGTACGAGATAGCCCGCAAATAGTCATAAAAATTTCTCCTTAAATTTTTTAACTAAATAGATGCTAATCAAAATTAAAATTGAAAGCAATGTTAATTGAGAATTAACAATTTGTTGACAATTTTTATTGTTTTGCGATAATGTTTTAACCTAAATAAAAGGATGTAAGAATGTCAGGATCAATAAGCTCGCCAGGAATTAGCAGAATCACAGAAGCTTCAAATGCATTTGAGCGGATTATACCAACTTCACCAGATCTTTTATTAAAATTTAACGATTTTTTCACAGCTCTTACTTCAAGTGATGGTCTTTCATCAGATCTTGCAAAAAAGACAAAATATTTGGGTGAAAATTTCAAAACAGCTTTGGAGTATGTAGGAGAGTTACACGAAAAGTTATTTAGTCTTTATAACACTGCAGCAACCTGTAATGCTATGATTCTTCAAGAAGCATTATTTTATAATTTATTTTCTACTTTTATGGATGAAAGAAATATTTATCTAAATCATCCTTCCTATTCTAACGCCTATAGATTATTTGGACCAATGACCTTTGGAATGACTTTGAATTCACGTTCTGCAAGCTCAGCTGCAATGGATTCAGCTCCATCAGCACTCTTAGCTGCTCATTCTCTGCGCTCTGACCTTAGAGATGTGAATACAGAGTCACTTACTGAAGATGAATGCAAAGCTTTATTTACTATGACAAGCGCGCTTCATATTAATAAAGAGGGAGAGGTAGTTGTAAATAGGCGAAAGTTATTCCCTATTTTATCATCTAACATGAAATCATCTTGCGAAATCATTCAGGCTTTTGCAGCTAAAATTTTCCTAATTCTTGGGCATAACGCGATAATTATTAATAGCCCTACGCTCTTCTTAATCTCTTCTCATCTAATCGACAAAATAAAGGAATTAAGAGTAGCTCCAAATGCAGAGCTCAATCCCATTTTTAGTTTGTTTTTTAGAACTAAAATCGTTTGTAGTATTTCCAAAAAAGACCTAAGTTTGGAGATATATTCACCTGAATTTGTATCGAAATTTATTCATCTAAAAAGTGGTGCTTGGCTAGATGAGCAAGCATTTTTATATGGCATAATAGAGAAAATCTTAAATAAAGTGAATCGCATTATTTATTCAGCTTTAAAAAGCAAAATTGAAATATCTCGAATGCTAAATGATGCCGTAAAAAAGCAGGCCAAAGATTCAATAGTGATGATTGTTAGCAGGGTTGTTAATGAGCTGTTTGAAGGAAAGCCAAGTAGTGTTTTTCCTTTACAGGCAGCAAGAAGTAGAGAGCGCTTTCCAATTTCATCATCTTCTCCGCTAATCAGTGGACAAGATGCATTTTTGAAGTTTTGTACAGATCATGGATTATACAATAGGCTTGATGATCAAATTAGAAGATCCAATGCTTTTTCGCAGCTAAGCGCTAAAGCGTTTTATTTTCCTAAAAAAAGACTGTCAAGAGAAGAGGAAAGCACATCCCTTCCAAAAGATGTTACTGGTGGTGCAGGAGGAGGAGGCGCGAGTGCTGGAGCAGCAGGCGCAGGAGGAGGCGCTAGTGCTGGAGCAGTTGAGGGAGGATGCGCCCATGATGAAACGATTTTATTGGAGAAGGATGTAGCTGACAGGACTTTGATGTCTGTTTCTACCAAGCCAGTTGCATCTGTAAAAACTCCAAAACTACCCATTAGATTTACGATTCATCCAAGGGTTAGGGCTTGGCAGAGATCATCTGAAGAGGGACTTGCGTACTATCATTATGATGAAGCGATTCCTGGATCTCTCCCTCCCCATGAGATGATTTTAAGGCATAGACTCCCCCCTCAACTCTTAAAACTTGCATTCAGGAAAGAATATTCTGTTAAGAGCTTATGGAAAGCAGATGGTGCGACTTTAGAACATAGGCATTTTGAATCTCTTCTCGGTATTGATGAAAAGCTTTATATCTTAGAAGCAACTATTGATCAAAATGAGATTCTCTATCACTTTTACGCAAGAAAAGCCAGTTCAACTAATGATTATATAAAGAAAGAAATAAGCGTTCCTAAAGTAGTCGCATTTACGCCGGAAGATACAGAAGCAGAAGATCCATTCCTTGAAATCGTAAGTGGCGGTGAAGTGGTTTATAACTCGACTGATGATGCAATAATGACTTTTGAAGGACATGTATACAAGCTGCTAAAAAAAATACCTAAAATTTAAAGGATATTATAATGACAGACCCTGTTAGCGCTCCAGGTTTTTCTAGGATAAAAATTGCTTTAGGACAATTTGAACGTCTTCCGACATCTTCTAAAGCCTTCCTTCCGAGGGTTAAGGATCTATTTGCTGCTCTTAACTCAATGGATGGCCTTTCACCGTCGATTGCAGATAAAGTAACTTATTTGGGACAAAGACTTAAAGAAATTACCGCAATTTACAGGAACTGGGATGACATAGTATTTAATCTCTATTCAGTCGCAATAACCTGCAACTCAATGCTTCTTCAAGAGGGTTTGCTCTATAATATGCTCTATTATTATATGAATAAAAGATTTGATTATTTAGTTGATCCCCTCTTTGCTGAAGCTAATAAAGTTTTTGGCCCAATAAGTTTTGGTATGGTATTTAGTCTTGCATATGACGATCTGACAAAAACTGCACCAGCTCAAAAAGAAAATGTAGTTACCACACTCGTTTCAGATATTAAAGAGATTAATCCGGATCTTACAGAGCATGAGTGCAAAACATTATTTGCAATGACAAATGGAGTTCATCTAGCTGAGGATGGGGCCTTAATGCTAACCAACCTAAATTCAATTGGACTGATAATGAAAAGCTTAACATCAGATTCTAAGGATATTCGGACATTTGCAGCTCACTTAGCGTCAGTATATATACATGGAAGGCTTGTAACTGATAAACCAACTCTTTTCCAAATCTCATCTTTTCTGATTCATAGAATGAAAAAGTTACCAGGTACTCCAAATGATAGAGTAAACCCTCTTGTGAGTCTTATTTTAGAAACTCAAAGAAATTGCAAGGACACAGGGAAGGATCTTAACTTTGAAATTTATTCCGCTGAATTTGTATCAAAATTTAGACTTCTTACAAGTGGTGATTGGCTAGATGAACAAGTAGCATTTTATGGTATAAATCAAAGAATCATAGATAAATGTAAAAAATGTCTTATTGCGAGCAATATAAAAGGTATGGAGAGTGGCCTTCTAGAAAATCAAAAGGACCTAACCAAACAATCCCTAGTTTGGATTGTGAGTGATATTGTTAATGAGTTGCTATCTGGTAAAAAAAGCGCGGTTTTCCCCTTTCAAGCTTCAAAAAGCCCTAGACGCTTTCCAGTATCACAAGCCTTTCCATTGCTCGAAAGTGAGGAAGCATTTCGCCAATTTTGCATAGGTCACAGCTTATACAATGAACTAGACGAAAGAATTCGAGCTCGCAATGCTATTTACCATACGCTTATTAGAGAGTATTATTTCCCAAAAACTAGATTGGATGCTACTGATTCAGGAGCTATGGCTACAACTAGCGATGCAGATGTGGGTGGAGGAGGAGCGAGTGCTGGTGCTGGCGGTCCTAGCGCAAGCAGTTCGGACGCAAGCTCTTCCACGACTTTCGAGGTCGCCTTAAAAGATCCGCTTCATGAACCTTTGGAGCTTACCTCTACTGAACATAGTTTGGATGTAAAGGCAGCTGATCTTCTGGTGACTTTCTCAATTCATCCTAGAATTAGAGCTTGGCAAAGATCTATAGAAGCTGGTCTTGCACACTATCATTATGATGAATCAATTCCAGGATCCCTTCCACGCGATGAGATGATAATAAGACACAGACTTCCCCCTCAACTATTTAAACTTGCTTTTAGACCTGAATTTTGTTTTGAAAGTTTATGGCCAACAGAAGCTGCTTTACAGCAAAGACACTTTGCCTCGCTCCTCTACATTGACGATGAGCCATATATTTTAGAAGGAACTATCGACCATGATGGAATCCTTTATCACTTCTATGCAAGAAAGGTAACATCGGCTAAGGATTTTGCAACAAGAGGAATAATCGTTAATAAAGAAACCTCTCTTAGCGAACCAGTCACCGATTCAGAAGATCCGTTTCTAGAAACCGTATGCGGCGGTGAAGTAGTTTATACCTCAACAGAAGATGCTATGATGACATTTGAAGGACATGTTTATAAGCTATTGAAAAAGCTTTAGCAAACAAAACATGCGATCAATGATGTTTAAACAGTTTCTAAAGTTAGTTCGCGCGCATTTGAATGCTTTTGATTCCATTTAATGGTACATCCAATTGGAGATGTCTCGGAAATCGAAATGGGTCGAAGGTCTAGTAATTCATCAAGCGCATCATTTAGGTATTCGTGTGTTGCTTTTTCAGGGTTTCTTGGATTATCTAAAGCGCTTCCTGAATACACAAGTGATTTGTGATGATCAAACAGAAAAAAATGTGGTGTTGCAAGAGCGCCATATTTATTTGCAATTTGTTGCGTTGGGTCGTGTAAATACTTCCATGGAAATTTATGCTCTTCCATTAACGCTGTCATTTGCTCGTAAGTGTCACTCCCTTCATTGTTTGGATTGATTGCAAGAAATGCAACCCCTTTTTGATGAAATGTATTAGCAAGGTTTCTTAAATATTCTTCCATTCCGCGTGCATAAGGGCATAGATTGCATGTGAAAAATACAACAATTGCCCGGTAACCCTTGTATTGATTGATTCCATAAATGAGACCATCTGCGCCCACTAAAGAAAAATCAGGGGCTATATCGCCTACTTCTAATAGAGTCATCAAATTTACCTCCGTACAGTTTGAGAATAGTTATAAAACTTTTCTTGATAAAACGCAATCCAAACTTCTAGATAAATAAACGGAGAGAGGATAAAATGAATTTTTTTGGAGGATTTATGAAGGGTAGTGAAATTTCAGAAAAGACATTAAATGCAATGCGTAAAGAGTTTCGAAGCTCTTCTAGAAATTTAGCAATGGTGAATGCAGTTTCAAGAACTGACATTAAGAAAGTTGCTTTAAATTGGGAAAGATTTGCTACAATTTCACATACCTTTTCAGATACAATAACAAATGAACTCCCCGTGACATCACAGAGTCAAAGTGGTAGATGTTGGCTTTTTGCAGGACTTAATTTACTGCGAATACATGTAGCTAGAAAACACAAATTGGAAGAGTTTGAGCTCTCGCAAAGTTATCTTTTTTTCTGGGATAAATTGGAGAAAGCAAACTACTTTTTCGAAAGTGTTATTGATACAGCAAAAGAGTCTCATGATAGCCGTCTTGTGAAGTGCATTTTTGATGGTGGTTTTCTATTTCAAGATGGCGGCCAGTGGCATATGTTTGCAAATCTTGTTGAGAAATACGGACTAGTCCCCCAATCAGTCTACCCTGATAATGAAGCGTGCTTAAATTCGAGGGACTTCAACCAAATCATGAAAATGAAACTTCGCGAGCAAGGCGTCCTTCTACGGACCATGATGGAAAACGGTTCTTCTAAAAAAGATGTTCAAACTGCTAAAAACAAGATGGTAGAAGAAATATACCGAATGCTTTCCATCCATATGGGCACCCCCCCTACACATTTTGACTGGGAATTCCAAGGTAAAGACAAAAAATTTCACGCACACCGTGGTCTCACTCCCCACTCTTTTTACAAAGAACATGTGAAAGTTGATCTAAAAGAGTTTGTTTGCCTTGTACACAGCCCTCGTAAACTCACCCCGCTTCACAAAACATTTACTGTTCAGTATCTTGGGAATGTCGTTGAAGGTGCCCCTATCCTCTATTTAAATGTCCCCATAGAAGAAATGAAAGAAGCAGCCATTAAGTCCCTAAAAGATAACGAACCTGTATGGCACGGTTGCGACGTAGGAAAATCTTTCCACCGAGATCTTGGCGTAATGGACCTAAAACTCTATGATCTACACCTTGTCTATGACGTCCCCTTTCACACAACAAAAGAAATGCGTATGAACTTTGGAGAAAGTCAAATGACTCACGCCATGCTCTTTACTGGCGTTAATCTGATCAATAACAAGCCTAATAGATGGCGCGTTGAAAATAGTTGGGGCGACAAAGTGGGTAAAAAGGGCTTCTTCATCATGACAGATGAATGGTTCGATGAATACATGTTTGAAATTGCAATCCACAAAAAATATTTGCCAAAATCGCTACTCAAACTTCTAGAAGAGCCTCCCACAGCTTTGCCGCCGTGGGATCCTCTCGGCGCTTTAGCTTAACTTTCCTCTTCATCGCGCATAAGCACTGCATTCGCAATAGCTGGATACACAAGATTTGGCGCAAAAAGACCTAGCGCGCCTGCAAATAATATTGGTACAATTTGTTTGATGCAACCACCAGTCAGTTTAAATGTATACCAAGCATCATGACGAGCTCTATCAACTTCTCCACTCAGTAATGTTACCGGAGCTCTCACTGCACAAAGAACTGTATTATGAAAAGCAGCTAGTAAAAGAAAAATAAGTGAATCTACCATTTTTAAAGTTGGTATCCATCTGCTAGTAAATGCATTGCCATTCAATGACAACTCCTTGCATAGAGCATATTTAGTTGCTAAAGGATAGTCACGCTCGGTTGTAGCAAAACAAGAATGGAGAAATTTATTTGGTGATTGTGTTGCTGGTAAAAAAGCAGCTGACATAGTAACCTCTGATTAGATTATTGATAAAATTATTTTAGCAACTTATATTGATTTACTTCTAGAATATTTCGCTTTTATTATTATAGAGTGTTTATTAAAATTTTTTGTATGTCTGTAATAAATTATTTGATTTGACTCGTCTAGCTCGTAAGAACCATCGGAAAGCTCTATTGTAAACCTCAGTTTTGAGTTTATGTAATTCCAAATCAAAACTATGCCTACAAATAGTTGTTAGATTTTGTCGGGGAAGAAGCTCCCCCGACAAAAAAAAGATTAAAATTTATCCTTATCTACTTGATAGAGAATTAAATAAACCAAAAATTCAGGTTGTAAACCCTTTGCCAAAATGAAGATGAGGCAAAGCAGAGCCTCCCACAGCTTTGCCACCGTGGGATCCTCTCGGAGCTTTAGCTTAACTTTACCTTGCCCTGGGTGCAACCACTGCGTTCGCAATAGCTGGATACACATCATTTGGCACCAAAAGACCTAGCGCGCCTGCAAATAATATTGCTACACTTCGTTTGATGCAATTATATGCCTCTTTAAATCCTCTGCAAGCTCTATCCCAAGCTATCTCCTGTTCTCCAATCATTAATTTTAGAGGAGCCCTAACTACAAGCAGAATTATATTATTCAAAGCGTTAAATAAATTAAGAACAAGTAGATCTACCATTATTAAAGTTGATACCCATCTACTAGTAATCGGATTGCCACTCAATGATGTCGTCTTGCATTTTGTATATGCATTTGCTAGATAAAAGTCTGACTCAGTTGAAGAAAACAAAGAATGAAGAAATTTATTGGGTGAATCTTTTGCTGAAACACAAAAAGTTGACATAGTAACCTCTGATTACGATAATGATAGCACTATTATAACAAATTATATTGATTTGCTTCGAGAATATTTCGCTTTTATTATTATAGAGTGTTTATTAAAATCTTTTGTATGATTGTAATAAATTATTTGATTTGACTCATCTAGCTCGTAAGAACCATCGGAAAGCTCTATTGTAAACCCTTTGCCAAAATGAAGATGAGGCAAAAAGATTTCTGTCGGATGATCAATGAGATCGTCGTGTTCGAAGTGATATTCAAATATTTTTTGAGTCATTTTAAATTGGAGATATAGCGGCTTACCAGCTGTTTTAATAGGATAAGGCCTGATAAAGGCGTTTTTTGCTCTTGCTCCTGAATACGATGGGTCATTAGAGGTATGTTGGTCTTTGCTATAGATAGAGAGGTCTTCTTCGTTCCAATGATCCCCTTTTGCATTGGAATTATGGCCTGTATAGTTCCAAAGGATTGAGGAAGCAAGGTTGTCTTCGATTGCCAAAAAAGTTCTATGAAGCGCTTTATCTTGAAGGCTAAAGTCTCCTGATTTGTAAGCTTTCTTACTGGCTAGGTCTTGAGGGATTCCGAATTCAGTGATAATTAAGGGGATATTTCCCATGTGTTCTTTAGCAAACGCTTTGAGATGCCAAATTTGATCGGCAAAAGCTTTTCGAAGATTTTTCGGTGTTTTTACAATTTTTTTCATGTGAACCATATCAAACCCAAAAAATCGAAAAAACTGCTTGGTTGCAAGTAAAACAGCATCGTACCAGTGACTTGTAAACACCACATTGGTCACATCTTTTTCACTCCATTTGGGCGGAGGTGATCCGACAACATGCTCTACAAGCAAAATTGTATTCGGAGAAATTGCAAGAATTTCTTTTCCCACTTTATTAATAAACGGCTTATAGAATTCATCTTCAAAGTTAAAGTTTTTAAAGTAGTCCGGTTTTAGTAAGACAGACTCCCCTTTCTCGCTTATGCCCCAAACTCCATGCTCCTTCCATACGCAAGAAAAACCAGTTTGCCAAGCCTTATTTTTTTTCTGGTTAAGCTCTATTTTTTTATCCTTTCGAATGACTAATTTTTTTTGCTTCCACACATCTACATGTGCTGAATTACCAGCGCCGAGTACCATTCCTTCAAAAGGTGTTGGGGTTTCTCCTAACTGAAAAATCCCGATATGTTTATTTAAGTCTTTGCAACCTATGTAGCCTGAAAGAGGCTCATTCATGATATCGTATCCAATTACTTCAGGGTGATTTTTTAGTTTTTCGACAACCTTTTTAACAAAACCAATGTAAGCATCCTGCAAAAAATCTTCGATATTTTTTCCTGCAATTTCTTTTTTGGGAGCGAATTGCTTTCCTCCGAAAAACAAGGTGAACATGGTTGCGGTAGCTAATTTATAAGCGTTTGTGGGCCAAAGAATATGAGGCTTGTGCTGCTTGGGATTGTATAAAACAGCAGCACCTACAGACTCGAGCTGACTTATATCAAAACCGGCGATTTCAAGAGTCCATCCGGGAGCGCCATCCCCGCCAGTAAAGCGAGACCATACATCTTGGTGAAAATCGATAAAGATTTTAAAACCAAACTCTCCCGCCTTTTCAACAATTTTTTCTAAATAATTGAGGTATTTTTCATCATAAATGCCATGTCCTGCATGCTCTACAGCTTCCCAACTGACGCTTAATCTTATAAGAGTAAACCCCCAATATTTAAGTCTTGAAAAATGTTCATCTGCAGATTTTAAGGGAAATGGCCTACCTACAAAGGAGACTTCACGGTGATTCTTATTCCAAATTCGAGGCAGCTTTGCCGTTAAATTGACACCTCTAAAAATCAAGTAACGTCCGTGCTGATCCTTAAACGACTCACCATCAATGCGAATATCGTACGGATCTGACATTTAACCCATCACTTATTTAGTTTCCCTAACTTAAATTATATCGATAACAATAAATTTCACTTAACATCTTGATTTTATGCAAGTAATAAAAAATTCATCAAAGAGACGCTGATAAAAACATAAACAAGAGGAAGAAAATTTTTAACAAGATGGACAGGGCCAAAAAATTGTTAAAATTCATCAGCGCAGTGGTGCTAGCGCGCACTAGAGGCTCAGAGACGCTGATGAATTTTGAAATACTTTTATACTAAAAATAATTTAAAGAAAAGTCAGGGTCTCTCTTGTCTCTGCGGTGAACTCATTTTTTTTTGTTTTAGTAGATGTTGGAGTGCCAAATGTAGCGATTGGTGAAAAAGCCGGTGATCCAAACGAGAAGTCCGCCCCAAAAAGCTGCTGAAAAGGTTTCAATATGAACTCCGTAAGAGAGTTCGGCTGAAAGCCAGAATGTGAATACGTTGATTATTAGTGTAAAAAGACCGAGCGTTAGGATTGTAATGGGAAGGGTGAGGAGAACGATGAGGGGCCTAATAAATGCGTTAACCGCGCTTAAAATGACTGCAAAGAGGAACGCTTCATACATGTTATGGATGACAAACCCAGGTATAATGTACCAAATGATTGCAACAACTACTAGAGTGATCCAAAATCTAAAAAGTAATAACATTTAAGCTAAAGCTCCTTCCTTTTCTTTTATCATCTTAATGTGATTATATGCGATAGTTAATGCTTTGTCGAGATCGGAAAAAATTTTATCCTCTCCAATTTTTTCTAAAAATCCTGAACGCTTGAATATTGACTGGAGGTTTTTTTGTACGCCGGAAAATAAAAGGAGCGTCCCTTCTCGATTAGATTTTAACCATACATCATCCAGCAGCCTTATTGCTGTGGCATCAATCATAGGAACATGGTCTAAACGGAGAATCAACACTTTAGGAATATACCGAATTCCGCTGAGCGCTTGTTTAAATTTCTCTACTGCAGCAAAAAAGAATGGCCCTTGAATTTCAAATACTTCTACCCCTTCCGGAAGGGGTGGCAAGGTTGTTTCCTTTTCTTTTCCCATAAAAACCCCTTTTGCTGAGGTTGACATATGTTGCATAAACATAAAGGCTGCTAAAACTACGCCTACTTCGATTGCTGTAATCAGATCAACAAAGACTGTTAGGAAAAAAGTTGTGAGTAAGATGATAATATCATGCTTAGGACTTAGGAATAATCTTGCAAAGTGTCTCCATTCGCTCATATTGTATGCAACAATTACGATAATTGATCCAAGAGTTGCCATGGGGATAAGTTTGACAAGCTTTCCAAAAAACATCAGAATGACAACTAATGTTAATACATGAAAAAGAGCTGCAATCGGGGTTTTTCCCCCATTTCTAATATTTGTTGCTGTTCTTGCAATAGCGCCCGTTGCTGGAATTCCTCCAAATAGTGCTGAGAAAATATTTCCAATCCCCCCGGCAATCAGTTCCATGTCGGAAATATGTCTTTTTCCGGTCATCCCATCTGCTACAACTGCAGAAAGGAGCGATTCCATTCCTGCAAGAATTGCTATAGCAAAGGCTGGAGAAACAAGTTGCATCATTTTTTCAAAGTTTATATTAGGTGGTATGCGAAAACTTGGAAAACTGCTTGGAATATCACCAAATCTATCCCCGATTGTTTCAACGGGAATATTTAGAGTGTATACAAGAAGTGTAGAAAAGATAATTGCTACAAGAGCGCCAGGAATCTTGCTTGAAACTTTTGGCCATAAAGACACAATTCCTATGCCTAATAAAGAAAGAAACAGTGCATAGAGATTTGTATGGGATAAATTTAATAAGTAGACGTGCCATCTTTCTACAAAATCTACAGGAAGTCTTTCTAAATGCAATCCAAGAAGATCTCTTACTTGTCCTGTAAACAGTACGACTGCAAGTCCACTTGTAAAACCAATTGTGACTGGATAGGGAATAAATTTAATCATCATTCCAAATCGCATACAGCCCATTGCAATTAAGAAAATCCCTGCCATTATTGTTGCAACCACAAGGCCTTCATAACCGTGCCCTTGGACAATTGAATAAATTAAAACCACAAAAGCGCCTGTAGGGCCTGACACCTGCACCCTAGACCCTCCCAAAAGAGCGATTAAAAACCCGGCAATAATTGCTGTATATAAACCCTGCTCAGGTCTAACCCCTGAGGCAATTGCAAAGGCAATTGACATGGGAAGAGCTAAAATCCCAACAATGAGACCCGCCATTAAATCTTTTGTAAAATCTGATAAAGAATACCCCTCCTCCTTTAGAAGAAGATAGAGCTTTGGCCTTAGAATCCGTTCCATGAAAAACTCGAGTATAAAACAATGCCATGATACTATTCCAAGCAAAGAAAGAAGTCAAAAAAAAAGGAGCTGATGCGAAAAGGGCATAACGCACCCGCTCCTTACCTTCATCTTTTGAATGAAGGAAACTTTATTAATAATTAAATTATAATTGATTACACAATTAACTAACAGTTAAAAACTCAGCGAAGCTAAATATGCTATATGAAATTCTTTTTTTTCTTATAATTGGTCTCTTGGCAGGTGCTCTAGGGGCTCTTTTTGGGATCGGCGGAGGTTTTGTTTTTATACCTGCTCAGCTGTTTATTTACAGTCACTTAAGAGTTCTTCCGGAGCTTCAGATTAAATACGCTATAGCCACTTCCCTTGCTGCAGTTGTTTTTAACTCAACTGCCTCAAGCTATGTCTATTACAGAAAGAAATTAGTCTGTCTTCCCGTCATTAAAAAAATTATTCCAGGAATTATTCTCGGAGCAGCTCTAGGGGCAATAATTGCTAATATATTCCCTTCCAGATACTTAGTTATATTTTTTGGCTGCTTTGAATGTGTTTTTGGGGTTTATTTTATTTCTTCACGAAAAATCCCGGACCAACCTTCGCCAAAGTTGTTTAACCCTTTGATAGTCAATGTGATAGCTTTTTTAATAAGCGTATTATCTGTTATTTTGGGTATTGGCGGCGGCATTTTTATTATCCCTCTACTGACTTTCCTTCATCTACCACTAAAACAGGCAATTGGCTCCTCATCTCTTGCCACACTAATTATTTCCCTTGTAGGATCTCTTGCGATGACTTTTTCGGCACTAGGAGACTCTCTTTCGGTGGATGCTATAGGTTATATCTATCTCCCTGCTCTTATCCCATTATCTATTGGGGCAGCACTTGGATCTCCTGTTGGAGCAAAACTTACTCAAATTATTCCTAGTCACACTCTAAAAAAAGTTTTTGGGATATTTTTAATCATATTAGGACTCATAGTCCTTTTTAGAAATTAGTTTTTAGAAAATTTTGCATTTCGGGTAATAAAATGTTTTTTAGGATTATCAGAACTTTCCTTAAGAGCATTGGCTAAATGACCTAGAGATGCCTGCATGAGAGCTTTTTTTGGTAATCGCCAACGCGCAACACGTTTTAAGGGGCAGTTATTTTCTAAATAAATCTTTTTCAACTGAAATAGATACAGGTTTTGCTTTTCACAACATTTATAAGTGGCATAAGCAGATCTAATAAATGAGACTTTCTTCGAGTCAAATTCTTGTTTTTCCATTTTACGAGGATTTTTTACTTTGGGAACATTCTCGATTTTTTTAATCAAAAATTTAGGGGTGTATAAATGTATGCCGGTTAATCTAGTCTCTCGTTTAGGAAGTGAGCTTGTGTTTGCTCTTTCAACATAATCGCTTAAATCAATAAATTTTTTTCGCATGACAGCAGTTTAATGCATTCTTAATAATTCTGCACTAAAAATTTATTTTATTAGATAGATTAATTTTTAAATTCTATTGTGAACTGCTTGGGTCCAATGTGAGAGTTTTTTGCGTAATGTATTATAACTTCTACTTCTCGCTTATTAGTAATAATTAGATATCCATCATCTGTCTTAGTTAGCGACTCGAAAACATCACCGTAAGGAACATATTCTGAAAGTTTCGGGCTATTTAAGATTGCTATAACTTCCCTTTTCGCTTCAGCAAATGGTGGTAGAGCACAGAACGCCTGAGACATGAACAGTATAGGTAAACAGATTTGACAAATAAATTTGGTAGACATATGGTGCGAAATAGTAGCGGAGGCTTTATGAAATGTCAATATGCGTTAATTCTTTTAATTCTATTTTCTTGCTCAAAAACTCCTGATAAAGTCATAAAGGCTAATGGTCAGTTCTCCGCTTACAGTACCGTTTTGATAAAATCAGAGATTGAGGGCCGCCTTACATCAATTCATTTTGAAGATGGTCAACAAGTAGAGAAAGGAGACGTTCTTTTTTCTATTGATCCAAAACCGCATGAAATAGCGCTTGAACTTGCCACAGCTGCTAGAGCTCATAACATATCTAAGTTGCAATATGCTGCTGAAAAAGTCGACCGGTATAAGACTTTGCTTGAAAATAAGTATGTCTCTGAAATTGACTACATCCACTACAAATCTGAATTAACAAGCTTTGAGGCTCTTGTCATGCAAAATGAGGCAGAAATTCGAAAAGCTAAATTCGATTTAGAAAACTGTACTATTTATTCGCCAATAACTGGTAAAGCAAGTAGGCATCATGTGGATGAAGGGAATATTCTTCAAAAAAATGACTCCCTTATTGTAATTACTCAAATAGATCCTATTTACTTTGATTTCTCATTAACTAAAAACCAATATAAGAGTTTATCTCCTACATCTGAAATCACTTTAACAGAAACGGGCGAAAAGGGCGTTATATCATTTATCGAAAACCAAGGCGATTTAATTTTTCTACGTGTAACTTTTCAAAATCCTAATCACAAAATGGTGTTAGGTAGTTTCTCGTCTGTATCCATTCGTCTTTGACGGCGCTTTTTTTGCTTACGAATTTTATCAGATTCAATGCTTTTCTTTGTCTTAATACCTAATACCTTTTCCTTAAGCTTATCCAAAAGTTCGCGCCTTGCAAAAAATCGATTGGCTTCGCGTGAGCGATCTTTTTGACATTTAACTTCCAAACTAGTTGGTAAGTGTTTAAGATAGACGCAATTTTGTGTTTTATTAATTTTTTGTCCACCACTGCCAGAGCCTGAAATAAACGTTTCCTTAATATCTTTTTCAAAAAGTTCAAGTCTTTCCATCTCGTCATGTAGCGCTTTAACTTTTTCTCTCGAAACTCCCATAAACCCTACTTATGTACAAACAAAAAATACTACCACAGAGAATATCTGGAACACAGAGAAAAAAACAATTGAGGAATCCCTATGAAATAATTTTATTATCAGCTAACAAGTAAGATATGAAGAAAATTATAATTATCGCAGTTTTTCTATGTTCATGCACTTATAAAAGTGAAGAAAGCATTTCTCTTGCGGAAGTTTCTAACACAAAGCGATTAAAAGAGGTTGCGAAGGAATTCTTAAGTGATATTGGTGGTGAAGAGATTGTTATTAATGAAAGTGTTAGGGGCTATTATTTCAATCCCAAAAATTTTCAAAAAAAAGAGATTGGAGCCTATAAAAAATGGCGCATGCTATTTTCAAAACCAAAAAACTGTAAGTTAACTGAAATGTTTCAGATTAACTATCAAGGAACTAGTCTTTTAGAGCTTTTTTCACTTCCAAAAACTCATGCTGTAAAAAAAGATAGTGTTGCAGCGCTCTGCTTCCCTTCATTTTCTCTCCCATTTGAATTTGATCCTAAATGGATACTTTCTTATCTTTCTAAGGGTGTGCATGTTTTAGCAGTAAACTATGAAAATAATGAAAAAACACTTTCGAATGAGTGGGAATCTACTTGTGAGAATGGACTAGCTGCGGCGATATGGCTGGAAAACAAAATCCCATCAAAATTAATTGTTTTAGGCAAGTCCCTTGGATCAATCCCCGCTTCTTATGTTGCTTCAAAAAGAAGTAAAGCCTCTCTTATTTTAGAAAATGTAATCATATTACACCCTCATAAGAATAGGGAATGGCTTAAAAGAGTAGAGGGGAAAATTTTAGCAATACAATCACTAAATTCTAAAGTTATATTGCAGTTACCTAAAAATGCAACTCTTATGACTGTTATAGGAAGTCATTTTGGACCTTATTGGGGAGATTTATACCCCACTTGGTATGAGAATGAAAAAGACCAATTAAAACTATTAAAATTCTTGTCGGAGTAACATGCATCTTTCTATTCAGGCCTTTTCTTGGCTCGACATTCCACTTGTACTTCTCATCTTAGTAATTGAAATCTTGCTCTCTGCAGATAACACAGCAGCTCTTGGTATGATTGTGAGAAAATTACCCCCTGCAAAAAGACAAAGCGCTTTATTTGCAGGACTTTATTCAGCATTTTTTTTAAGAGCTATAGGCGTTGTATTTGCAGCCATTCTTATTTATCTTTTTTGGGTGCAAATCATAGGGGGAATATACCTCATCTATCTTGCTTGGCACTATGTTTTTGGAAAGAAAAAAGAAGCTTCAGCCTTATCTCCGATTTCCTATTGGAAAGCAGTAGTTTATATCGAGCTTATTGATATTCTTTTTGCAATTGATTCCATTCTTGGCGCATTTGCTCTCGCCTCTCTTTACTACCCATTTGAAATCATTGCTTCAAAACTCTGGGTTATCTATCTTGGAGGTATACTCGGCGCTCTTGCTGTCAGATTTGCGACGGGACATTTTCTTAAGGTCCTTAATAAATACAAAAAAGTAGAATATCTTGCCTTTCTTCTGATTGGCTGGATGGGTGTAAAGCTTTTAGCTGAAGGTAGCGCTTCTTTTATCCATAGCGAAGATCTGAGGCATAGCTTAGACATCTTTTTCTGGGTTGGTACTCTTGTTATAATAATTGTAGGGATTATCAGTATGAGGAAGAAGCGATTTTTTTAGCCATATTGTTGAAAATGATTAGATGAAACGGAATCATTGCGTACCAATAGAAATATCCTAAAAGACCCTTCGGACGAAAGGTAGCAGTCTGCTTTAATTTCTTTCCATCATCAATTAATTCAAATTCAAGCCAAGCCTCACCCGGTAATTTCATTTGGGCAAACAAAATTAGATGAACATTTTCTTTATCAACTAATATGACCCTCCAAAAGTCAATAGAATCACCAACCTCAAGATTTAATTGATCTCGTCTCCCTCTATTAAAACCAGATCCTCCAAATAGCTTGTCAATAAGTCCGCGTAGTTTCCATGCCCAATTCATAGAATACCACCCAGAATTACCTCCAATTGACCAGATTTTATCTTTTACTAGTTCAAGGGGAGATCTGATGGGTACAGTTACAATTTTGTTGAGACACCCTTCCTTAGGAACATTAATATCAGATAGAGGTGTTTTTAAATCCCAGGCATCCATCCAGCTGGAGATCACTTCATTTTGCGCAATCCTTTGAAATGCGAGGGTTAATGATTTTTCAAAGCTAAGGCATTCATGTGGAAGAATTTCATCAATTTGATAATTCAACTTCCTTGTATTTTGCTTCATGCTTTCAACCAAGTACTTACAAATTGAGAAGTTCACTGAGGTAATAAAAAGTAGCCAGTAACTGGATAGCTTAGGGGTAAAAAATGGCACATTTATGATCCATCTTTTTAATCCTCGAAATTTCGCATACCTTAGCAATACATCATGAAATGTCAAAGCTTCGGGGCCGCCGATATCATATGTATTTCCGAAGGTAGACGTATTTAGCAATGTCTTAGTTAAATAAAAAAGAACATCCACAATTGAAATTGGTTGAATAAAGTTCTTTATCCACTTAGGCGCAACCATAATCGGAAGCTTTTCTGTAAGATCTCTAATGATTTCAAAGGAGGCACTTCCTGCCCCGACAATAATACTTGCTCTAAGGACGGTGCAAGGGATTCTCCCCTTCTGTAAAATTCTTTCAAGAGAGAGTCTTGATTGGAGATGAGGTGAAAGTTTCTCTTCATCTTCAACTATTCCGCTTAGATAAATAATTTGCTTACAACTCGTGCATTCCATTGCTTTTAGAAAGTTTTTTGCTACAATACTTTCAGCCTTTTTTAAATTTGAGTAAATGTCTCGCATTGAATGAACTAAGTAGTATGACGCATCAACTTCAACTGGAAAAACGGGTACCGAGCTTGAATCGCTCAATGTCCCAACAATAAAAAAAAGTCGCGAATTCTTTAAAAAGCTAAACTGAGCCTGCTTATTTCTTATAAGAGCATATACTTCATGCCCTTCATCTAACAACTTATAGATAAGCCTTTTTCCAACAAATCCTGTAGCTCCCGTAACAACTATCTTAGCCATATTTAGAAAATTATATTATCTATTGTTTTATGTCGACGAAATGAGGGAAAACGGTATAATCTTTTCGTATGGAAACAAAAGAAATTGTCTCAAATCGCTCGGCCTATCATCATTATGAAGTGATTGAAACATACGAGGCTGGCATTGTTTTGCAAGGAACTGAAATTAAGTCACTAAGAGACAATGGTGGTAACTTGCAGGATAACTATGTGACAATTAAAAAAGGTGAAACATGGTTAAGGAACGCTTCCATTTCCCCTTACAAACATGGGAATATCTACAATCATGAAGAAAAAAGAGAGCGAAAGCTGCTTTTTCACAGAGAGGAGATTTTAAAGCTGCGTAAATTAACTGAGATAAAAGGTCATACCCTTATTGCTCTTAGTTTTTATTTGAAACGCGGAATTATTAAAGTTAAGGTTGGTGTTTGCAGAGGCAAAAAAACTCATGACAAGCGTGAGGACCAGAAGAAAAAGTCTCAACTTAAAGAGATCTCACAAGCTTTCAAAAATGCTGGTTGACGCCAAAGCTTAGAATTCATTAAAATTGGTTTTTCTTTATAGGGGTTTTTTATGAAATTTAGTGTTCAGCGTGATGCATTTTCTTCTTTGATTGGCAAGATTCAGGGTGTTGTTCCAGCAAAAGCTGTAATTCCAATTTTAGCAAACGTATTGATTGAGGCAAAAGACAACCAGATTATTGTAACTGCTACTGATTTAACAGTTAGCCTGCGAGCAAGTTTAGATGCTCTAGTTCTTGAAGAAGGTGCTATTGCTTTACCTGCCAGAAGATTTTTTCAATTAATTCGGGAATTAAAAGCGCCAGAACTTAAAATTGAGACTGATAGTAATCATGTTGCAGTTTTGACAAGCGGATCCTCTCATTTTCGAATAAACGGCCTTGATAAAGGTGAATTTCCGGCATTTCCTGAAATAAAAGGGGGCAAATCTTTTTCACTCCCCTCTGCAAGATTGAAAGAAATGTTTGTTAACACTTCCTTCGCTGCTGCAAAAGATGATACAAGACAGGTGCTTAATGGAATTTACATGGAAATTGATGAAAACAAAGTAATCATTGTTGGTACTGACGGTAAAAAACTTGCAAAAATTGAACAGACTGTTGAAAGTAGTTCAGGCGAAAAACAAGTCAGCATTATCCCTTTAAAGGCAGTTGACGAAATGGTTAAGCTACTTGATAATGAATCGGTTGAAACAACTCTAACATTAATGGGGGATAAAATTGCACTTGAGACAGATAAGGGCTCACTTGTCTCAAAACTTCTTTCGGGGCAATTTCCTGATTACCAAAGAGTTCTGCCAGACAGAAATTCAATGCACAAAATGCATCTTCACAAAGAAGAGTTGATGACGCTTCTTAAGCAAGTTTCTTTATTTACGTCCGAGGCAAGCCATTCAGTAAAACTGACATTTGAAAGTGGCGAACTAAAGTTGCAAGCAATTAATAGTGAAATTGGTGAAGGCAAAGTGAATATGCCTGTAGACTACCATGAAGAGAAGTTAGATATCGCTTTCAATCCTCACTATTTTATCGATATTTTACGTCATTGCAAAGATGAAACAGTTAGTTTTGGCATTACAGACTCGTTTAATCCAGGTTCTATTACAGACACATCTGAAGCCCACTATGTGCTCATGCCAATGAGACTTAGTAGTGATTAAACGTCTTCGCCTCTTTCAGTTTAGGAATTTTAAAGAAATTGATCTTGAATTTGAAAGAGGGCTCAATGCTATAATTGGGCCAAATGCGATTGGGAAAACAACTATTCTTGAAGCTATCCGTCTTTTAAGCATTGGCAGATCTTTTCGAACTGCAAAGCTTAGCGAGCTTATAAAAAAAGATGAGAAAAACTTTTTTATCCAAGCGTATTTCGAAAAGGATGGTATTGAGCAAACACTTTCCATTTCTTATGATGGAGTGAATAAGGAAATCAAGCATAACGAAACTTTCTATAATTCATTCTCTCCCCTATTAGGTCTTTTACCAACAGTTGTGTACTCACCTTTTGATATCGAATTACTGCACGGGGCGCCGTCAGAAAGGCGTAGGTTTGTAAATATTTTGATTGCCCAATCAAATGCTGCTTATGTGTATCACCTAACAAGATACGCAAAAGGGATAGCTCAGAGGAATGCATTACTGCGAAGTAAAGACACAAAGTCAATTGAGCTATGGGAAGATGATCTCATTAAATCAGCTCTATATATTCAAGAGAAGCGAGCTCAGGCGATAAAAATGATCTCGGATAAAACAGAAAGGATCTATCTGGAATTATCCGAAAAGACAGAAAAAATAGCCCTTTCCTATGTGCCATCAAATATTTCTAGAGAGATTTTTAAAAAGAATAGAGATCGGGAGATTTATCTAGGTTACACTATTGCAGGTCCCCATAGAGACGATATTGATATTTCTTGCAGCGGCTTATCAGCGAAAAATTACGCAAGCGAAGGGCAAAAAAGAACTATTATCGCATCTTTAAAACTTGCGGAAACAGAGAGTCTAGAGAATGCCACCCTTCTAATCGATGACTTTGGGATTCATCTTGACGATCAGAGAAAAGCAAGATTCGAGGATAAAATCCAAAATCAAAATCAGCTCTTCTTAACATCGCCAACTAACTATTTCAGGCGAGCTTTTTTATGTTCTTTGGACGCTCACCCTCTTCAAGTAAATTCATCTCCTCAATAAAAGCGCCTGCTAGCAAAGATTCTTTATCCTGAGGAAGGCAACCTTTCTCTCTCTGATGCTTAAAGAGCTCTATTACGCTGTTGGCTAGAATTTTTCCCAGCTGCACCCCCTCTTGATCAAAAGAATTAATCCCCCATATAAACCCTTGAAATGCAACCGTATTCTCGTGATAAGAAAGGAGGTTGCCAAGAGTATAGGGATCAAGAACGTTTGCTAGAAGAATGTGACTTGGTCTATTGCCGCCAAAGGATTTGTTTGGATTGCTATTTGAACTCCCTTTTGCAAGAGCAATTGCCTGCGCAAAAAGATTTGAAAGGAGTTTTTCTTGATTAGTGGTTTTATCAATAATTGAATCTCCCTCGCTTTGAGCTCGCACAAACCCTATAAATTCAACGGGAATCGGGTCAGATCCTTGGTGTAAGCATTGAAAATAAGAGTGCTGACATTCCGAGCCAACAGTTCCCCAAATTACAGGGGTTGTGCCCTCCTGAATAAAACTGCCATCCTCTTGTGATACACTTTTTCCATTTGATTCCATATAGAGCTGCTGCAGGTGTGCGGACCAAAAATTCATCGGAGCAGAATAAGGAATTATGGCAAGAGTGTCTGCTTGGAGAAAATTCCTATTCCAAACAGCTAATAGAGCAGAAAATAATGGCAAGTTTTTTAGTGGGTCTTTTTCAAGAAGCGCATGCCTATCCATTTCATGTAATCCTTTTAAAAACTCTTCCCATACGCTCATACCAAAAACAAATGTAAGAGGGACTGCGCCAACCATACTTGATACTGAATATCTTCCTCCGATATAATCCCACATATAGAAGACTTCTAAAAACTTCGACGGATCATCCATAGGACTGCCCTTACCAGTGACCAAGATAAAGTGGTCCTTCACGTCGATTTTTGCTTCTGCGTATTTTTTTCGTAAGAGAGCTTCTTGAGACTTAATTTCAAGTGTACCGCCAGACTTAGAAACAATTGCTACAAGTGTTGATGCAAGATCTACTTCATCCAAAATTCCATTTACTTTGTCAGGATCAATATTTGAAGCAAAATACAGCTTTTTATCATTTGTTTGATAGGCCTTAAGTGCATGGTAAACAGCCTCTGTTCCCAAATAGGAGCCTCCAATTCCCACAATAATCATTGCCTTATATTTTTTAGTGGCTGGGAGAAAATTCTTTAGCTTTCGAAGCTCTGTTACATAATCATCTCTAGCTTCCCTTGCAGCATCGGTGCATTTGCTATTTAGATCCAAATTTCGAATTGCAGTGTGCCCAACTCTTCGATTTTCACTTTCGCAGTTTTTTACATAGTTCATTACTTCCATATTTTGAAGTCGGAGCATCTTATCGTGAGCACCTACCTCAACTGCAAGATTGCAAAGGGCTTTACAAATCTTATCATCAACTCTTTCAGTTCCATAAAGCATTTTCCACCTATCAAACGAGAGCGTCATATTTTTAATTCGTTCTCTATTAAGACATTCTGGATGGGTCAGGTCGGGGGCTGATTTTGCAAGCGTGCGAAGCTCTTTTACAGATTTGCAATCGTTAAATTTCATAGTTTCACCTCGTTTTGCTTGATTTTAGACATAAAATGCAATTTTTCATCAAATGTTTTGAATTTAAATCAGAAAAAAAGTAGAATTATCACTTCTTACGTTCGGAGTATAGCGCAGCTTGGCTAGCGCGTCTGGTTTGGGACCAGAAGGCCGGGGGTTCAAATCCCTCTACTCCGAATAAATTCTTCAAACAAGATTTCATCATCAAGACCTAGCTTCTCGCCAACTGAGATAACCTTTCCATCTGCAGCATTAAATCCTTGCAACATTCTTCTTCCCTCTCTTGATACTGCCTCAGAAAAAACAAGAATATAGTCTAGTCCATGCCAGCTTTCAATCATAAGCAGCTCAGGAAAAATAACATAATCAATTCTAGAATCGTTTAAAAGAGTTACTGCTTGATCAAATAAATCATAAGGAACCTTTCCCATTTCTGGCAGAACAACTCCCAAAAATGGAGGATTTCTTGGAATTAAGGGCGCACTTTTGTGGCCAATCATCCCTAAATCTCCGCTATCTTGCCATCCAAAACCTGAAAAAAGAGAATTCGCATGCTTTACTCCTGGCAAAATATAAGGAAAAAATGATTTTGATAATAGTTCAGCTTGATACGAGGGTCTATTTGTGTCTTTAAGGTCGAATAAGGCTATAAGAGGGACGTCATCAATCAATGAGGCTGAAAGGCGATGTAAATTTTGCATTAGGAGCTCCATCGAAAACAGTCTAAACATCTGTTTTGACAGGGCCTCTTCACCAAAATAAGCTCTTTTCCACTCATAAAAATCTGTATAAAGCGAAGCATCACTTGAGATTGAATCTGTGAAATCGCCACTTCCTCTATACAGAATAATTGCAGCAATTTGGCTCTTATATTTACTGTAAACTCTCTCTGAAAATGCATTAACTGCAAGACCTCTAGAGAAAAAGGCCGCAGAATCCCTCAAAAGGGCTTTCTTTTCTGAAAAACCAAAATCCAGTTCAAATGAAAGTTTAGCATTAAGCTTTATTGCCACTTCTATTTCGGACTCTAGGGATTCCCAGGCAAGATCAGATGATGGTCTTGCATCGATATAGATATTAAGAGTGTTAAAATTTTTATCTTTTACAAACTCATATCCGGTTTCGGCAATAACAGGCCTCACTTGACATCCCCTTCCAAAACAAACTGCATATGTCGTATGGATTTTCCAAGGCTTTCCCAAAGTCGATTAAAATAGGACGAGCCGTATTCATTTGGCAGAGAGGAGACTTCAAGCGAATTCCATTTTGGATGACTGCTAACAACCTTCATCATTTGCTCAGAATATTTTTGATGATCTGTAACTAGAGTCAATGTTGCCCCTTCTTTACACACTCTAGTTAACATTTCGATAAAAGGTGACTGTATAATTCTATTTTTAGCGTGACTATTTTTTGGCCAAGGATCGGGAAAGTTTACGTACGCCTTCTCAACAGAATTCTCTTTAAGATAATGCGTGCAAAAATCCTCAGCCATCCCGCAGACAGGAAGAAGGTTAGTTAATCCTAAATTATGCTTTTTAGACCAAATTTGTCTTGTACGCTGAAATTTTTTCTCTACCCCGATCCAGTTATATTCTGGATAAAGTCCCGCAGCTCTTGCAATCCATTCCCCGTTCCCACTACAAAATTCAATACAAATAGGATTATCGTTCCCGAAAATTTCTTGAAACGTAGTATCAAATTTTTCATGTTCATCATAATGTCTTGGAACACAAAGCATCCCTTCATGAAGGAGGGGCTTTCTCTCTTCCCAACTAAAAAGAATAGGTAAGTCTACAGGTCTCATGATATATAAGTGATGTGCCCAGGAAGGGACTTGAACCCCCACGCCTCGCGGCACCAGATCCTAAGTCTGGCGTGTCTACCATTTCACCACCTGGGCAGATAATGAAATGGAGATTCTAACAGGCAATTTAGTTTTTTGTCAAGAAACAAAGCATTTGATACACAAGACGCGCAGCTGCAAGCTCAGACGAGAGCTCTCCGCCTTGTGGATTAAGCCCAACAAAGTCAATTCCAACCACTTTTTTCTTTCGAATGACCGTTCTTAGCAACTTTATTACTTTTGCATAAGAAAGACCCATTGGTTCAGGTCTGTTACTCATCATAACACCTGGATCAAAAACGCTGGCGTCAATTGTAATATAGACATTTGACTCGCTTAATTCCTCAACAACATCTTCCATCCAATGATCGTCTTTTTCGTCAAAAATATCTGAAGCAAAGAAAATCTTATCAAATTGTAAATCACGTTTCTCTCTATTTGAAGTTGATCGAATCCCTACCTGAACGACATCTTTTGCATATTCAAGACCTTTTTTGATAGCGCATGCAGGACTATAAGCCGATCCGTCATAGCTAGCTCTAAGTTGTGTTGATCCGCCAAGGTGAAGAACAGAGAAATCTCCTATCACTTCTTTTAAGCCTTTTATAGCCCCTATTGTCACCGTTTGATCTTCACCTAAAAAAATAGGGAATTTCCCATCATTCAAAAGCTTAATTACTTCTTCTTCTACAGCTTGAACAAAAACATGAGGCGTCTCAACTGAAACTAAAGCAGGAGCTGTATGAATTCCGACTTGAGAGAGCTGTTGATCCGTCTCAAGATCATAGTCTTCCATATATTTAGACGCTTTTAATACCGATAAAGGGGCATAGTGCTCTTTTATTTTAACGGGATACTCGTACAAAACAGGAATAACCACAAATTTTGAGCTTTCATAAGGACTTTCCTTGCCAAGGAACGGAGGAAGCTCCGGATGAAATTTATTGAATGGAAGGTATTTTTCAGTAAATCCAATACCCACAAGTACGCTACCGTGATCTTCTACAATTTTTAATGTCTGCAAAAGAGGTTTAATGTTCTTGATTTCGTACTCACCATTTTCAAATTCTTTTCCTAAGCTCTCTAATTCATTGTGCAATGCTACTTCAAGAGTTGATATTGAATATTCACCACTTTTCTTACAAATCAATGTTCGATCTTTTTTTCCATTCCGGTAAAGATCGCCTAAAATAATTCCTGCGCTAATTGTAGAGCCTTTTGACCCTTCTGCAGTTGCTAAAATTGTGTCAACCACATCATTTGAGGGTAAAACTTGCGCCCCTTCAAGCAAAAAAGAATCTTTTGGAAGATAATGTGTATGAAAGAGAGGTCTGCATTGTGACAATGAACTTACTTCTAAAGCCTTAGTAAAAGCCCCTGTTTGAGACTTACTTTGACCTGATCCATTAATAAAGTAATAATTTTTCATATTTTTCTATTATTTAAATTTTTAATTACTAAATATAATTTATACTATTTGAATTTCTTTGTAAGATAAAAAAAAATCCTCGTCTATTATCCGGAAAAAAAACATAATCTCTGTTTGTGGAAGTTAATGACCGAAAAAAGACCCTTGGCGTTTTTCAACTTATCATGATCAATGTGATCGCGGTAGATAGTTTACGCACGCTACCATTTTCTGCTGAATATGGCCTCTCCCTTGTATTTTTCTATCTTGTAGCGGCATGTTTTTTCTTTATACCAAGCGGGCTTATTTCAGCAGAACTCGGAACAGGATGGCCTCATACGGGTGGTCTTTATATCTGGATTAGAGAAGCATTTGGTGAAAAAATCGGCTTAATAGCAATCTGGCTTAATTGGGTTTACAACCTTGCTTGGTACCCAACGATTATGGCTCTAATTGCCGGGACTTTTGCATATCTCTTTTCCCCAGAACTTGCTCAAAACAAAACTTATATGTATCTGCTGATTTTAGGCCTTTTCTGGGTGGCAACTTTCCTTAATTCGTGCGGAATGCGCATTTCGGTACTTATCAGCACAATAGGCGCGCTAATAGGAACTCTGATGCCAATGCTTTTTATTATAGTACTTGGTGGAATCTGGTTTTTTCAAGGCAGACCTTCAGAAATCACCTTCTCTCTTCCTGCATTATTTCCATCTATTGCAAGTTATGACAAGCTCGCATACTTCAGTAATATTCTTTTTGGGCTAATTGGCCTAGAAATGGTTGCTGCTCATGCAGGCGAAATGAAAAACCCTAGGCGTGACTATCCAAAAGCTTTATTTGCCTCATCAATAATTATTATGTTTTCAATTGTTTTTGCATCACTTGCAATCTCAATGGTAGTCCCTCATAAGAATTTAAACCTTGTTGTTGGAGTCATCCAAGCATTTTCTCTTTTCTTTGAAGCATTTGGTATGCCTTGGATGACTAAGATCATCGCTGTTTGCGTTATTCTTGGCGGACTCTCTGGAGTTGCTGCATGGATGATTGGTCCTACTAAAGGAATTATGATTGCTAGCAAGGACGGCTCGCTACCCAAACTATTCACAAAAGTAAATAAGCATGGGGTTCCAACAGGAGCGCTCTACCTCCAAGCAGTCATCGTATCTGTTCTCTCTACAGCCTTTGTCTTCATGCCTACAGTCAATAGCTCCTACTGGCTTCTTTCAATAATTACGGCTCAACTGGCGCTTATTGTATACATAACTCTCTTTGCAGCCTCAATCAAGCTACATCATTCAAAACGTGAAGTTCAAAGAAACTTCAAAGTCCCATTCGGCAACTTCGGCATCTGGTTTGTAGGCCTAAGCGGGATAGCAATAAGTCTTTGCGCAATCGCCGTCGGCTTTATCCCCCCTGAAAACATCCCCATGAATACCTCAATTGGCTATAAGTATCTTCTTATCTGTGGGATGCTGCTTCTTTCAGCTCTCCCCTTCCCTCTCTACTGGATTTCTAAGAATTCCAAAAAGAAGCGCTCCAAGCCCATCCTCTAATCCGTAAAATAAGATTCACCGCAGAGACGCAGAGAACGCCGAGATCACAGAGGAAGAATAGGAAAAAGGAAGGTTAATTGCGCTTCAGAAGTCTCATATTTCTTCTTCTCCTTGATTTTTCTCTCACTTGTTCTCTGCGACCTCAGCATTCTCTGCGCCTCTGCGGTGAATATTTTTTTGTTTAGGCCTTGATTAAATAGATGCGAATTTGCAAGGTATAGGTATGGAAGATATCGGACCTGTCTTAGCTACTACTATTTACCATCCTAAAGGAGGGCAAGAGACTGAATTTGTCAAAATCTGGACAAATAAGGTTGCAAGGCTCGCCTACTATATGGGATCTGATGATGTTCATATCTATCATAATGAAAACACAAGAGAGTTTGTGGCTACAATTCATTGGCCATCAAAAACTTTAGCAAGCATTTTTTTAGAGTCTTTGGAGTTTACCGAAGCGACCAAAGCAGTAAATGCTGCGTGCTTAATCCCCTCAAGCAAGCAAAGTTTTGAAATATTAAGAGAGCGCGCTGCATAGCTATAAATAAACATTACTTATTGAGCTGGTGTAGCACTCTCTTTTTTTAGCATTGCATAGCATGTGCCAATCAGAACGCCTAAGGCTATGCAGCTAATCAACAATGTGTTAAATGTGCATATCGTTGGAACAATTTTGCCAATCAAAGTGTAGTCCATTGGTACCGTTGCGCTGCCCGCGACAATTAATCCCATATTTATATGAAGCGGGTTCGCAGCAACGCGTTCAGCAAATAAACATGCAATAGTACCCCCATATGGTGATCGCCAGATTTGTAAATTTTTTAGTAACACAGAAACCAAAGCACCGCTCGCTGCCCCTATTCCTGTACTTAAAAGATATTGTTTAGTTCTTGTAACATTCATAAAAATCCTTAAAATAATAAGTTTACTCAGCAATTGTACTCCAAGAGCAATTATCGAGCAATGTCATATACTAATAGCTTTCTGTTAAGGATAATTGAGAAATATGGATTAATGAATTATTAAAACTATTTTTCTCTTGGCAATTAAAGAGAAAAAGGTTAGAATTCTAAGAATTTTACCCGTATGTAGGAATGACAATAGACACTAGTGATATAATTTTTAGTAAATGGCGCCGCAGACTCTGGCCTTTTCAAAGAGCAGAGTTCAAAAAACTTTTCCCCTTAATTCTCATTAAATTTTTAATATCAATAGATTATGGCATTTTAACCAACATGAAGGACACAATGATTGTGTCTGCAAGTGGGTCAGGAGCTGAAGTTATTGCAGTTTTAAAGGGTTGGGTAGTATTACCAGCCGCAATGATTACTGTAGTTATCTATTCAAAATTGAGTAATGTCTTAAATAAGAAGAAGCTTTTCTATACCATGATGGGCGGCTTTTTAGCACTTATTTTCCTATACGGATTTGTTCTTTATCCAAATGCAGATTTTTTCTCTCCAAACGCTTCCTCGGACTGGCTTTCTGCTAAATTTGGCGGTAAGCATGAACATTGGATTGCCGTCTACAGAAACTGGATTCACTCACTATTGTTCATTACAGCAGAACTTTGGGGCACAGTTGTTATCCTAGTTATGTTTTGGGGATTTGCAAATGATGTTACCTCCGTGGATGAAGCAAAACGGTCTTATAATATTTATATAGCTTCAGGCGACCTAGCAGCCTTTTCAATTGGTCCTATAGTCTGCTTCTTTATGAATAGGATGGGAAAACACTCCTTTTTAATGGCAACGCAAAGCCTTCTCTTTGTAGTATTAGCACTAGGTTTCCTTGTAATGGGGATTTTTTGGTGGATGAACAAATACGCCCTTACAGACAAAAATTTCTCCAATCCACTTGATTATCGAGGCTCTCCAAAGAAATTAAAAGAGAAACTATCTCTTTTTCAGGGGTTTAAGCACCTTGTTAAGTCTAAATATTTACTCGGCATTGCGGTTCTCGTAGTTGGATATGGACTTTCGATGAACTTAATCGAAGTCACTTGGAAGGCCTCTGTTCATAGCCTTTACCCAAATCCTATTGATTACCAGACATTTACAAGTAAGGCCACTTCCTGCCTTGGTCTTGTAGCATTTCTAACATCTATATTTCTAGGGAGTAATATTATTCGTAAGTTCGGATGGCATTGCAGCGCTCAGCTCACACCTATAATGGTCGGTGTTACAGGGGTTTTGTTCTTCGCATTTGTGATAAATCCCAATATGTTAACTCCAGTTGCTGTTCTTTTTGGGGTCTCGCCACTTATGGTTGTCGTTCTCTTTGGAGCTTTTCAAAATATAATTAGTAAAGTTGCGAAGTATTCCTTTTTTGATCCCACAAAGGAAATGGCGTATATACCGCTAGACAATGACGCTAAATTGAAGGGTAAAGCTGCAATTGATGTTGTTGGGTCACGTTTAGGAAAATCAGGATCTGCCTGGATTCAAATAGCGATGATTGATCTAATTGGCTCAGGCTCAATATTTTCCGTTACACACATCCTCCTTCCAATTGTTGCTTTTGTCACAATTTCCTGGATTTTATCTGTTAGATCTCTTAGTCATCAATTTGAGGAAAAGCACCTAGAGCAAAAGTTAGCCGCAAAAATTAGCTAGGAGCCCCATTAATTAAATGTTATAATGAATACTCAAGCAAAAGAGGATCTTATATGAAAAAGAAAAGCAATTTATGCTGGTCAAACATCTTATTCTTAGTTGGTTATCATGTTCTTTTAGCGATACTTCTGCCTATTTACCTTGTGTTTTACACCCCCTCAAGCTCACTACTTATCCTGAGTTTTGTACTATTGTACACAACAGGTCTTAGCATTACAGCTGGTTACCACAGGCTATTTTCACATAGCACGTATAAAACCAATAAAATTATTGAATCAATCTATCTATTCTTTGCAAGCATGGCTACACAAGGTAGCGCCCTCAGATGGTCTCATGACCACCGAATTCACCACGCTCATATCGATAAAGATGAAGATCCTTATACAGTAAAACGCGGCTTTTGGCACGCCCACTTTATCTGGCTTTTTAAAAAGCAGAATCCTATCAAAGATAAGGTTGTATCAGACCTTCTGAGAGATCCTATTGTTACATTTCAACATAAATATTATGAAATACTGATGGTTATCACAAATGTTCTTGCCACCATATTCATTGGCTGGGTAACAAACGACTACTTTGGAGCTCTTGTATTTGGATGGCTACTTAGACAATTTCTATTACATCATTTCACCTGGTTTATTAATTCACTAGCTCATTACTGGGGTCATCAAAACTACTCAACAGAGCACAGCGCCGTAGATAACTATGTTATTTCCCTACTTACATTTGGTGAAGGCTATCACAATTATCACCATACATTCGCATACGATTACCGAAATGGTATACGCTGGTACCACTTTGATCCTACAAAATGGCTTATTTGGTCATTAAGCAAGTTTAGGCTTGCTAGAGATCTTAAAAAGGTAAATCAGGCACGTATCGCCGAACAGATGATTAAAGAGCATAAGAGAGCCCTTTTAGAAAAGCTCCATGAATCCTTTACTGAGAAAAAGGAAGATCTAGAGCTAAAAGTAACTTATTTCACTGAAAACCTCATCGACAAACTCTCCAAACTCAATACACTTATGCAAGAATATAAATCTTGTAAAAAGTCGATGGAAGCTAGAGAAAAAGTTAGGCAGCTACTAAACGAAATCCATGATGTGAAAAAAAGTCTTAAGGCAGAATGGCGAGCTTGGAAAAATTTCTCCAAGTTTATTATGACCCTTGAACCGCTTCCGACCTATGCATAAAAACTAATACCTTGTTAAATCCCACTTTTGTTAGGGTGGGATTTATGAAACGTATTGGCCTTTTTCTTTGTTTATCGAGTTCATGTTTATTTTCAGAGTATCTCAATATTCCTGAGACTTCAGAGGGCCCTTGGTTCACAGGCCCTTTACTTACCCCATCTGCTTACACTATTCCTCTTGGTCACTATAATTTTGAGCCGTACCTTTTTGTAGATAATGCATTTGGTCTCTATAATAATCACTGGACCGTAAAAAAACTCAAAGACACATTCTCCGCGATCAATTTCCAGTTTTGGGCCCAAATGGGTATCGCTTCTTTTATGGACTTTACTCTTGTTCCATCCTTTTTTTATACCTATATTGGCGATGAAAGCTCCTGGCGATTTGGTGATATGTTTGCACAGGTCACTTTTCAGATGACAACAGAAACAGGCTTAAATGGTTTTGCGTCTAAGTTTGCAATCGGAGAAATTTTTCCACTCGGTGAGTACCAACATTTAGATAGTGAAAAGCGTTTAACAGATAGTGCTGGAGGAGGGAGCTTCGGAACCTCATTTGGATTTGTCTTTTCTAAGAGGTGGAATCTTTATTCTTTTCACTATTTTGCTGCAAGAATGTCTACAACAGCTATTTTATTTTCCCAGGTAAAAGTCCATGGCCTTAATTCGTATGGTGGTGGCAGAGGGACTAACGGAAGAGTCTTTCCTGGGACATCTTTTCCCCTACTTTTCGGATTTGAATACAATCTGACGCAAAATTGGGTGCTTGCTTTAGATATAGCCAGCACATATAGCTTTAGAACTCGATTTAAGGGGTCGTCTTTTTATCCAGTTGGTTGGGGTCCGTCCTATTCACTTAGCTTTGCACCAGCAATTGAGTATAACTATAGCGCGAACATAGGTCTAATTGGTGGTGTCTGGCTATCTGCTCTCGGAAGAAATTCACCACAATACATTAACTACGTTATTGCGATGAACTGGTACGTTTAATTGACTCAATAGCCCAGTCAAGGACCATTCTGTCCATCCAACGGAATTCCTTAAATATATTTAAACCAACAAAACCAATGTGACCGCCATGCTCTGTCTTGTATATTTCAACATTTGGAGGAAGTTCGATGTCATCTAAAATCGTTGATTTTATGATTGGGTCATCATTTGCAAATAAAATCTTTGTAGGAAGAGCAATTTTTGAAATAACCCTTTTCGAACTAGAATAATAGTAGTATTCAAAAGCGCTTGAAAATTTAGCTAAGGGCGCTGTATAAAGCTCATCAAAATCATTTAACGTGACTGTTTTCGGTAAATTATGTGGCCCAAGATCGAAAAACTCATGCCTAAATTTCACTTCTTTCATCAGTAATTTGAGAAAATAGTTTGCATATATTTGATTTTCAGGAAGAGTAAATAGCCTTGCGCTTGACAAAAGATCTGCTGGCGGGCTTATAGCTAAAACAGCCTTTAGATATTTATCTCCTTCGCTTCCTAATTCACCTGCAAGCTTAAGTGAAATGTTTGCTCCAAGTGAAATCCCCATGAGGAGTTTGGGAGAATCTGGAAATAGTATTTTTATACTTTCTAATGCCTGAAAGACATCTCCACTTGATCCACTATGATAAATACCTTTAGCAAGCCCTCTTCCAGAGCCACAACCTTTTAGATTAATTCGAATCGATTGTATTCCATTATCGCGAAATTTTCTCGCTATTCTTTTCATATAGTGTGATTTATGAGATCCACAAAGACCGTGAATCATTAAAACAGTCCAATCGTCTTTTTTCCAGTTTAGAGGCGTTGTAATTTCTAATGCTAATAAATCTCCATCCCTAAGTTTCACAACATGAGTTTTAGATGGAAGCTCCGGCTCAAAATCAATCAGAGAGCCAATCATCGTTTGATAATAGGAGCTCTTTATCAGCGGGTTAAAGTTCAAAAACTGCCCTTTCATAGGAAAGTCCCTTATCATTTATACATAAACTTATAATTGATAGATGAATTTTTATCACTGAATTATTGCAATTTACATTTTTTTTAGTTATATAACAAATATCAATCAACGCTAGAGATAGAGTATATATGCAAGAGTTTAATAATCAAGCACATTTGAATAGTAGGGAATTACCAAACATCTTCGGCAAGTGCTTGGGCATTGAAAAAATCGATTCCTTAGCAATCCAAATTCGCTCTAGTAAAAAAATGCCGCAAAAAGAAACATATGAAGCAGAAATACTAGAATATATAAATGAAGCTCTTCCACTTTCAGGAAAATTAACAACTGATGAACGAGGATTTACCTATCTTGCTCTTCCTAATGAATACATTTATGAACTTCTCCCCTTTCTAGAAAATGGAAATGCTACAAATCCTCCTTATTTTGAAGGTTTACATAATGTTGGAGCTCATGTGAGCGTAATTCTTGCGTCAGAATCTCATCCAGGTTTAGATTTAAAAAATTTTGCCACTGAAATACCCTTTACTATTACCGGTTGCTACTTTGTTGAGCCTGAGAATTGGTTAGAAATGGAAACAATTTGGTTTCTAACAATAGATGCACCAAAACTTTCTGAAATTCGAACACGCTTAAATCTTTCGCCTTATATTGATAATAAGGAATTTCATATCACTTTTGCTGTGAAAAAGAGATTTCTTTCTATTCATGAACTTCTTGGAAAATCAAATGAAGCTATTGTTATAAAGAATATATTTTAGTTTTAATAAAGATTTTATTCAGATACTATTTGTTCTCAATATTAAAAAAAGGGAACAATATGAAGCTAAAAAATTATCTTTTTGTAGCATTTCTACTCAGCTCTTCAATTTCAGCACACGCAAGAAATGAAGAGCCTGCATTTAAAGCACTCGCCATTCAATCTATTTCAAATAACACCCCTTATCGGCTCCTTTCAAGCAAAGATAACCAAGGTTGGAACCTAGAGACAGATGACGGCACTATTTGGAGAGCAATTGATAACTCAAGCGCCTCCCAAATCAAATACTGGCAGTCTAATGACAAACTCGTTATCTATCCAACAGCTTATCCCAAGTGGAGTGGCGGCAGATACTATCTTTTAAATACACGGCTAAATAGCGCTGCAACAGTGGAACTTTCACAAGCGCCTATCACCGGTACAAGCACTAACATACAAATTACCTATATCGATTATACTTCCGGTTATATGGAATTAGAAGATGGTAGAGGGCGAGTTGTAAATTGGCGTTTGAATCGAAACGAAAGAGACATTTATGAGCACTGGCGCGCAGGACAGTCTATACTTGTTGGCTCAAATGAAAACTGCTGGGCAGGTTGGCTTTCAAGTGACTCCTACATTTTAATAAATGTGGAAAAAGACAACTACGTTAGAGCAAACATCGATTAACAACAGGAGAAATCTATGAGTTTACGTGTAGAAGTTAGTGGCGCAATCCCACCACCAATTCGGTCATCTGTCCCACGCCTAACTGCGCGAGCTGAACCCGATCAAAGAATTATGAAGGTTGCTCTTTCGGTGTTTGCTATCATTGCCTGCTTTGCATTAACACCTCCCCCCCTTGCTATTATCCTTTCAGTAGCAGTCATCGCCTCTATATTTTTAATAAATTGGAATGAGGGAACGCCTCAAGTTCATTCCGATTTTCCGAGGCATAGTGGACAAGATAGTTCAGGTTATCGTACTCAAGGCTATGTCCCCCAAGGCACTACGTGGAATAGCAACCCGACTCACGGACGTAATTTCGGTGCATCTTCTGCATTTCATGGACGAGGACGTGTTCCCGTAGGCGGAGAAATAGAAGGTCGCTTTGAATTGGGAGCTCCGGAACCTTCTGGAAGTGCCCGCATATCTACAGCCGGATACTATGGTAGGTCAACGACACCACCACCATCTGGGAGCAGTTTACTATTATATTCATTGCCAGTAAGCAGCGTGCGGGGTCAAGATGATTTACCTTCAGCACCACCTCTGTCTAGCGGAAGAAGAAGTGACCTTCCACTAGGAGCTCCAGAACCGCGCGGAAGATTACCTATTGCGAGGGAAAATGATTCAGCCTCTAGAGGCTCCTCCTCTTCTGGCCAAAGAAGAACTTCCTCTACATCTGGACGGACACATGCCCCTGCAGGAGGAGACGCATCTAGCGGCCTTCGATTAGGGGCCCCAGGCGAAGCAGTCAGGGAAGCTCCTCCCAGGGCAGGATTTGGAGCACGAAGGGAGCGCGTTAAAGTGGGAAGCGGGAATGGATTTGTTGGTAATCCTGATGAGTAATTAATTAGTTGTGTACAGCTCTTGTTCATAGGAGCTGTACTCTTTTCTTTCAGCAATGAAGTTAGAGTAGTAAATATTTCCATCATATAGATGAATTTGAGAAAAACCTTTTAGCGGGATTCGCTTTTCATCTATTAATGCAATGCTCACACTAACTTCTTTAGCAGTTATTGGATAGGTTTGTAGATAAGGCCTGATAGCTTCGTTTTCATTGACGTAATTTACAAATGCATTAACAGTTGTTGTTAATAAGTGTTTAGCCTCTTTTGGTGGAAGATCTTTTTTTATTTCAAAGTCGATATAGAGTGAATCAATCTTATTGTTTGTATAAAAACCACCTGATCCAAGGGATGTTAGCCCAGGTTCTTTCTTGGCGATGAGGCTGAATGCTTTAGCTGCATCTTGCGCTTGTTTAGCATGCTCTGGCGGCTTTGCGCAGGCCGAAAAAACACATCCGATTACGAGTAGCTGTTTCAATACATTCATCATATTCCCCTTTTGTTATAATAAAGAATAAAATGAAATGGAAAATGATGAAATATAAATTTATTACTTCCCTTATATTTTTTGCTCTCTACGGATCTACAGCCTGTTTTCTATTGGCTCTATCTCAATTGTCCATCTATCAAGCATCATTTTCTTTAGTAGCGGCATGCTTTTTTTATAAAATAAGTTCTAATATTGTCTACTTTACAAAGGAATGGATTAAAGGATCAATGATTACATTTTTCCTATTATTTACTATGCTTTTAGTTGATACTGAATTTGTTGCATATGCTATTGCGATATCGTTTTTAGCGGCAACATTTATTCAGGTTTTTTTAGATGAGATGTGTCGTTCCAAAGAAATATAACAGGTTTTTCCTTTTCGTAGAATAAAATCGATTTTGAGGTTGTTGAAAGAGCCAGATAAGAGCCAAATGAAACAGGTAATCCTAACCACCTTGCAGCAATTGCTCTAGAAATATGGCCGCTTGAAAAAAGCAAAATATCTCCCCCAAGTGCTTTTAACTTCTCTAATAAAGCGTCCACTCTATTACAAATCTGCTTAGATGTTTCCCCATTAGGTGGATCTTTTGAAAATATGGACCAATTGGGAACAGTTTTACAGATTTCAAGAGAAGTAAGCCCCTCATAATCACCGTAATCCCATTCTACTAAAGAAGGTTCTAGCTTCATTTGCATGCCAAAACCTGAGAGTTCACAAGTCGTCATCGCCCTTTTGAGAGGGCTTGAAAAGACGTGATCAAATTTTGTCTTTCTCAAGCTCCTCCCAAGAAGGCCCGCCTCATTTCTGCCATTTTCGGTGAGTTCCAGGTCGGTTGATCCGGTATGCCGTCCGTTCAAGCTCCACTCTGTCTCTCCATGTCTGACAATTGTTATTTTCATTCCTTCTTCTTAAGCAGCGGCGGAATTATTATCAATAGCTGATCCTGTGTATTCAGAACTTAGTATCTCTTTACACACTTCTGCCATTTGAAAGTCTAATACTTTCAATCGTTTAAAAACTGCATCGTGTTTTCCGGCTTCTTTAGAAAGTTCCGCATGGAGAATCAATAACTTTGTAAAATACTCAAACATATGCTTTAAGAGGACTCCGCTTTCCACTTTTTTGATAACAGACTTCATTTCGCCATTCGGAAGTCTTTCTTTAGCAAGGATCGGATATTTTCTTGGACGACCTCTACTTCTTTTTATACCATCATCATTTTCTTTAGGAGCAGATTCTTTTCTAGGTCTGCCTCTAGGTCTTTTAATTCTTTCTTCTAGACTTTCTGTTTTTGCTTTTGGAGGGCGCCCTCTTCCTCTTTTTTGAACTTCAGCGGGCATGACATTCTCTACAACATTATTAGTATCTATCATAACAAACTACTCCGTATTATTAAAATATGTATTACTATTTTACTATACTGAAATAGAATTATAATTAAAAGAATTATTTTAAATTATGCCAATAAGATTGAGTAATATGATTATAATAATAACCGGACTTATATATTTAATATTGAATTTAAGATAGTTATCAATTGAGGTGTGCTTTTGATAAAATTTTCCGGTCCCTTCTTTTAAATGTGAAAAAGCCGGCTCTAAACCCCATTTCCAACCAATAAGTATGACAGCTGCAAGTCCACCAAAAGGAATTAGAATATTGATAGCTAGATAAGAAATCGCATCAAAGAAATTCATGCCAAAAATTGTATACCCCTTCCAGATACCAAAAGAAAGAGCGCTTGGAACACCTAATAGAAATGCGCCGGATCCGGCAAAAATGGTTGCCTTATGTCGACTCCATTTCTTCTCATCAATAAAATAAGAAATAACAGGTTCCATTGCAGAGATTTGGGAAGTTAATCCCGCTAAGAATATGAGAAGAAAAAACAAGATCGATAAAAAATAGCCACCCGTAATTTGAGAAAAAATCATCGGCAATGTCTGAAACATTAAATTCGTACCTCCTTCAGCAGAGCCGCCTACAGAAAAAACCACAGTAAAAATAGCCATTCCTGCTAATAAAGACACTATAATTACAGACATTGCAATGGGGAAGGCAGTCTTAGGAATGTTCTCACTTTTATCAAGATAACTGCCATATGTAACCATTGTTCCTTGCCCAATACTAAGACCGAAAAGAGCTTGTCCGAGTGCCATAATAATTGCTGAAGGTGTAAGACTTTTCCAATCGGGGTTAAATAAAAATTTTAGACCATCACTTGCCCCTTTCATTGTCAGTCCTTTGACTACAAGAATAACCAATAGTATAAATAGCATGGGCATGAATACCGAATTTGAAGCCTCAATCCCTTTCTGAACGCCAACAAACAAAATCAATGTAGCTAGAAGCATAAAAAGAAAATGTGTTCCAATTGCCCAACTTCCAAGCGATACATGATTTAAGAAATAACTTTGCGACTCTCCAATTGTCTGAAAATGTGTAAGCCCTCCTATAATTGCATCACCTAAATAACCTAAGGTCCAGCCGCAAATCACACTATAAAAAGAACTTACAATAAAGCCGGTAACAATTGTTAAAAGGCCTACTCTTCCCCAAGACTTACCCCTACCTAATGTCCTAAATGCGCCCGCAGGATTGAGATGAGTCTTTCTTCCAATAATAATTTCTGCAATCAAAACCGGAAGGCTAACAAAAATAAGAAAAAACGTAAAAATCAGAGCAAATGCAGCGCCTCCATTTTGCCCTACTATATAGGGAAATCTCCAAATACTTCCAAGGCCAACTGCAGACCCAATAGCTGCCCACATAAATCCAATATGGGACTTCCAAAGCTCTCTTTTCATGGCCATCTACTATAATTCGTAGCAAAAATTAGAGCAAGTCTTCAGTTTTATTTTTGACGAAATTAGAGAAAAAGTTTATACTTCTTGCCTTATGACAAAGAAAATTAGTGTTTTTGTTCTGACAATGATCAATTTGGCCACCATTTTAAGTATTCGAAATTGGCCAACAAGCGCGCAATTTGGCCTCTCTTCAATTATTTTTTTACTACTTGCTCTTTTCTTCTTTTTTATACCTGCAGCCCTTGTTTCAGCTGAACTAGCTACTGGATGGCCTCAAAGAGGCGGTATATTTGTCTGGGTAAAAGAGGCTCTTGGACACCGGCTTGGATTTCTAGCAATCTGGCTTTTATGGCTTGAAAATGTTGTCTGGTATCCGACAATTCTTTCTTTTGTCGCAGCATCTGTTGCTTATATTATCAATCCTGAGCTTAACGGAAATAAGTGGTTTACTTTTCTAGTCATCACCTCTGTTTTTTGGATAATCACTTATATTAATTTAAAAGGCGTCAAGGTTTTTGGATGGATTAGCTCGATTTCAGTAACTCTTGGAACATTAGTCCCAGGCATATTAATTATTGGTTTTGGCTTTGCTTGGTATTTTCTTGGATATCCCTCTAACATTACGTTCTCCTGGGAAGCTCTTAGGCCAAATATTTCAAGTTTTTCTGATCTAGCATTATTAACAGGGATTGTGCTGAGTTTTGGCGGAATCGAAATGTCTGCTGTTCATGCAAATGATGTCGAAAATCCTCAAAAAAATTATTCAAGAGCAATTTTTTATTCAGCATCTGTTATTATAGTCATGACAATTCTTGGTACATTGGCAATTTCTGTGATAATGCCTAAAAGTGAAATCAATCTCATTTCAGGTAGTATTGAAGCAATCTATAATTTCTTTGCAAAATATGGTCTTGAAAAGTTCATGCCCCTCATAGCGCTTATCATTGTTCTCGGCCCCCTTGGCGGAGTAAGTTCATGGGCAGCAGGACCTTGCAGAGGTATGCTCGCAGCTGCTGAAAAAGGCGATTTCCCTCCTTTTATGTGCAAAACGAATAAGCACGATATGCCAGTAAATGTTATGCTAATTCAAGGGATTATAGTTACTCTGCTCTCATTTGCATTTATATTTATGCCAAATATAGCAAGCTCATTTTGGATGCTTACTGTACTTGCAGCGCAACTCTATATTGTGATGTACATCCTTATGTTTATTTCAGGAATTGTTCTTAGATATAGTCATAAAAAACTTGATCGGCATTATAAAATTCCGTTTGGCAACATTGGAATGTGGGTTGTAGCAACTCTTGGAATTCTTGGATGCCTCTTCACTTTTTTTGTTGGATTTGTTCCAGCCACACCTGTAGATACGGGTGGATTTCTCTTTTTTGAACTGTTTCTTGCTGCCGGTCTTATTCTTTTTTGTTCTACACCTTTGATTATCTTTCAACTCCGTTATTTATGGACGAATAAAACCGAATGATTCTGCCTGTACCCCCAAGCATTAGCATACACACTCCTCAGACTAATGTATTCTCACCCACAGTTGTATTTACACCTGAAGTACAGAGAATCATCATGATTGCATTTGAACTTTTTATCTCTAATCATGCCGAGAAAATTTATTTTTCTAGTGACCGTCTTTCTTACATAAAGGATGGAACTAGCGCCCCTTTAGTTAAACTACCCCATTCAATAAGGCGCGAAAATGAAACTACTTTTCATATAACTGCAGAGAGAAAAGCTCTGACCACAAAAATTGGTTCTGGTACTTATAAATGCGTTAAAAAAGCAATGACAGTCACAGTTATTTCAGAAAATGAACTACGGGTAGATGGTGTTGCCTTAGTTAAAGACAAAAACACATCCGTTACCCCCCCATCTAGGATCCTCTCTGAAACTCTTGCTGATGTTTCCTATATAGAGACATTTAAAAAAATCATCTACCGAACAAGTAAAGGAACATTCAAACAATTTCACATTGCAGAAGAAGCCCTATGCTCAGCCCATTCTCTTATAACAAACCCCTTAAATGCGAACTATTATGAACATATGAAAATCTGCCATGACATTGTTCAAGGTTTTTCAGAACTGTATCAAATGGGTTATGTTCATGGCGATAGTAAACCTGATAACGTTCTTGTATATTTTAAAAATAAGACTTTTTCAGCAAAACTAACTGATTTAGATACCGTATCCCCTATAGATTCTATTGTTTATAATCAAACAAGTCTCTTTCTTTCGCCATTACACAAAATGCAAATTATTAAAGCTGTGATAATAAAAAATGGTGACACTAGCAAGGTGCCAACAGAAAAGGAGATAGAAGATAAGTATATCGAATTTTTACATACAAATATTTTAAGATGGTCTCCTAAAACTGCAATTTGTTCTGTTGGGATAACGTTATGCAATATCGGGCTGCACCTTCAATCCCGAAAAGACCCCCCAACAGCTGATCAGATGAGACCATTTTGGGAGATTGTAGCAGCTCTTACAGGAGGGTTTTCTCCTGGGCCTACTATTAAAACAATTTACGAATACAACACAAACCTTATTCATACTCTCACCAATATGTTATTAAGGAAGGAGAGAATTAACCCGCCAACAATAACCTTAGAAATCGCTGCTGCTAAATTGGGCCTCCTAGCAAGGAAGCCACTGCCAATCACATTACCTCTGAGTAGATCACTTGCAGGAACACGATTTGAATTCTGTTTTCCTTTACCCGATGATATGGCGCGCATTCCAATTCTTGAAAAAATTGAACAATGCTATCAGCTAATTTTTAGTAGTATTAGAGCGGAAAAAATTTATTTTGATTCTGGCTCAAATTATATCAAGCAGATTAATCGTTCTGGCTCAAGCCTTATAAACTGCATCTATAAAATTTCAGACAATGTATTTGCGGCTATATTTGACCGAAAGTTATCTCAACAGAAAAAACCTGCCTGGGTTATCACTGTAATATCCCCCATGCATCTCCGGATATCAGAACAATATCTCATGAAAGATCGTACTGCCAAAAGGGAAAAAGTTGTTTGGCCAATAGAAGCGCTAGATGATTTGGAAAAGATTGAAAAAGTTACTAGCATCAATTATAAGACGAGTAGTGGCCTATACAGACGCTTTCATTTAGCTCATCCCACATTTTGTAATGCAGAAGAACTTTTTCGCTATGTGCCAACCATCACTTTTGCTGAATTTATTCAAATTTGCAAGGATATCCTACTTGCGATAAGTGAATTAAATTTAAGAGGATTTTCCCATATGGGATTGCAATTAAGAGATATCGAAATACTATCCGCACATCGTTTTGAAGGGCCTTTTATACCAAGAATAAGCGCATCCTCTTTAATTCTTGAACAAAAAACATCAGTAGACAACCTTCCGCTCGCAACATTATCACCAAGACTTAGGTGTGAAATGATTCAAAAAGTGAAAGTAATGATCCCCCTTCCAAATTCACATCAAATTATTAATCATTATCTTAATAATGTTGCCATAAGAACCTGCATACCAAGAAAGTCAGATATCCTAGCAAATGCAGGTCTTGTTCTAGCAACTCTTGGCCTTCAAATGAAACCTCTTCTTATAACCCAGTCACCCCCCACATCCAATAGATTTTGGAAAATAATCAGCTCCCTTACTGGAAAATTTACGCCCAAACCTGATGCTACCAATATAGAAGATTTCTATTTTGCAATCGATTCTGTAATCATCCCCCTTAAACCTAATGATATCCCGACTCCCACAACCACACTTTCTAAAGCAATAGACCGCCTAGGAAAGCTTATCGGGGCACCTTAGAATATGAAGTGTCCTTGTCATTCCGGAAAAGATTATGATGATTGCTGCAAGTCTTACCATCAAGGTAAGAAACCCTGCGAAACTCCCCTTGTTCTTATGCGCTCTCGCTACTCCGCTTATGCATTAGATTTAGCAAACTATATCATCAAAACAACCCACCCAAAAAGCCCTTTTTATGAAAAGGATATAGATGTCTGGAAAAAGTCAATCCATCATTTTAGTAAAACAACCGCCTTTCAAGATCTTATTATTGAATCATTTGATGAAACTCATGTTACATTTTTTGCAAAACTAAATACGCTTGGGATGGATGCAAGCTTCCGCGAGCTAAGTCTTTTTAAAAAGCTAGATGGCCTATGGTACTATCTAACTAAAGATTAACGATAATCACATCAATTGGAGGGATTCCATGGCGAATGCGCCAGCTCTCCAAATCTATACGTAGACCGTTAGTGTGGATAATCCAAACGTTATCAAGATCACAAACGTTTAGACCAAGAAGATCGTAGTTTGCATCATCTTCTTCAAATGCATAAATAATACCATCTGGAAATATGGTTGCAAGCTCTCTTGTGAACTCACCAACTCCTGCGCCTATTTCGATAATAATTGGATAGTGTGACCCAAAAATAGGCATAGAGAAATTGATTAATATAAAAAAGCTTAAAAGAGGTCTTATCACTTCTTTAAAAGGCTAATTGCAAGAGTTGTTCCGGCTTCTGGATCTCTCTTTTTTTTCGATATGTAAGTGAAAATAGAGAGAGGTTGATCATCAGTAAATACGGCTGTTTCAATAGCACTTTCAACGAGCTTTGTAATCGGAAAGCCGGCTTCTATAAGAAGCACGATCTTTCTTGTATCAAGTCTTTTTGCTGTGACCGCTTCTGCAAAAACCTCTGATTGCGAAATTCCTAATCTTGATGACGATTGTGGGAAAGAAGTGGCGTTCGCTATTGATCTGAATAATTTAATACAAAAAACTTCTGCACCATGCGCTTTACAGGCTTCATCTAAAGCGATCTCAAAACTTCTTTTTGAATCAAAGCGCTTTTCTTCATCATCTGACCAACCTTGTTTTATTAAATATTCAGTCATGTTTAAATTTTTAGCGTCCAAGCACTTAGCGATCATTGAAGCGCCATTACTATCTGGCGCATATAACGAAACTCTAGATGGATCAATCGGATGGCTGCGGCGAATATTGCGATCTAATTGTTGAATTTTAACATGAAGTTTCACGCTCGGCAGAAGCATTTCATCTGTTACAGTGCCCGGTAAAAATCTAGCTTTATAACGTTCTAAGAGTTCTGAAACTCTTAAATCAGTTAAAGTGCTTGAAGGTCTTGCGTAACAATTTAGTAATGAAGTTGATGAAAAAAAACTTGATCTGGCTGCAGACGCTAACATGACTCATTCACCTTTGAAATAAAATTAAGATTGAACAAATTTACAGGAAAGAATCATATTTGTCTAGCCCGCATTTCTCACAATAACCCCTTGAAATTCGGTCAAGATGGGGTGACAGATCGCCCTAATTTTCTAGTTTTTGTGAGAAATGCAGGCTAGGTTACTTGCGCAAAGAGAGTTTACCAAAAAGGAGCGTGAGCAAAAAAAACATGACAAGACCAAAGAGTGGAGATAAAAGACTATTCGCATCTGGAGAGATATATCCCAGCACTGTAAGGAGAGCGATGATCACTCCAATGCAAGCGTCGCCTGCAACTAGGCCAGATCCGATAAGAATTCCCGCTTCTTCAGACTTTTGTCTATGAAATCGTTTAATTAGATGTCTTAGTAGACCTCCGAGCATAAGTGGTGTGCTCACTTCAAGGGGAAGGTAGAGTCCTATTGCAAAAGGTAAAACGCGAACACTGAGGAGAATCATAACAAAGCCTAAAACAGCGCCAATAAGAACTAAAGTTGTTGGCAGTTCATGCTGAATCACTCCAGAGCCAATGATTGCTAAAAGAGATGCTTGTGGCGCAGGAAGTGCAGCGCTTCCAAAGACGTATACTTTATTTAAGAGAATAAGAACAAATCCAATAATTAGAGAAGGGGCAAGAAGGCCGAGAATTTCTGCAATTTGTTGTTTTTTGGGAGTTGCTCCTAAAAGAAATCCTGTTTTAAGATCTTGAGAAGTAGTTGAGGCTAAACAAATAGAGACTGTGACTACAGCGCTCATTGTGATAGCCATGATTAGATAAATGCGTTCTGTCCAACCAAGCATTGCGAATAGAGAACCAGTAATCAGAAGTGTTGTTAAAACCATTCCTGAGGCCGGATTTGACGAGCTGCCAACTAAGCCGACAGTAATTGATGTTACTGCTACAAAAAAATATCCTAAAATAGTAAGCAATACGATGGTAAATATATTCATATTCAGGCCTGGAATAAGCCATAAAAGAAGGATAACGGCAATTGAACCTAATACTAACCATCTAAGCGAAATATCAGTATCCGTTCTGATTTGCGTCTCTCTTTTATTAAACAGCTCTTTAAAACCTACATGAACTGTTTTTGCAATCATGGGAAAGATGCCAACCAAGTTATAGATGCCACCTACCGCTACAGTTCCAATTCCAATATAACGAAGGTAGGAAGACCAAATATCAACTGCGCTCATTTCAGATATCGGAATCGTTGCGGGAAAGATAATAAGACCTTTTGTTGCATAAAGTTTAATTAATGGTATAAAAACCCACCAGCCAACTGCTCCACCTGCAAACATAATAGCGGAAATTTCTAAGCCAATTATATAGCCAACGCCCAATAATGAAGGTGATCCCTCCATTCGAAATTGGGTATTTTCAAAAGGACCAATAACAAAGGTTGCTAAATCATCCCACAAATGAAATGCGCCAGTAAGCAATTTGTAAAAGCCACCAATAATTATGCCCCAAATCGCAAAGATTGCTTGTTTAGACTCTTTTGCACCCGCTTTTAAAATTTCTGCACATGCCGTCCCTTCAGGAAACGGAAGTATTCCATGCTCTTTGACAATAATATATCTACGCATAGGGATCATAAATAAAATCCCCAAAACCCCGCCCAAAAACGAAAGGATAAAAATATTTGTATTTGAAATATGCGAACCAAGCAGAAAGAGAGCTGGAATAGTAAAAATGATTCCTGCCGCAAGCCCTTCACCTACAGACGCAATTGTTTGTACAATGTTATTTTCTAAAATTGAGACATTTTTAAAAAAAAGCTTTAAGATCGCCATTGAAAGCACTGCAGCTGGAATAGATGCGGAAATTGTCATTCCCATTTTTAGGCCAAGATATGTATTACCTACAGTAAAAATTAGCCCAAGAATAACTCCCAGTATAGCAGCACGCAAAGTAAATTCAGGCATTTTTTTGCCTGGCGCAACAAAGGGCTCAAAAGGTTTTGTCTTCTCCATTTGCTTCACCCTGTAAATCCTTATCTTTCTTTTCAATAAAAATTATTAAAAACCCTTGAAAAATGGAGATTAGAATTTTACCCCAAGCTGTGCAGAAAAGATCCCATCAAAATAATCATGAGATATTTCGGAGTCATAAAGAATTGTGAGAAAGGCTCTATCTTCACAAAAATTACCTGTAAAACTTATACCGGGTGAAAAGAGGCTACGGTTTGGAAAATATCCAGACGATGTGAACGTAAGCCCATCTGTATCAATAAAACTTGCAACTGTATTTTCACCATTAAAACGTTCTTCAAAGACCCAGCTAAGTTTAATATCTGCAATAAGAGTGTTACGTTTGGAGACGTTGAAGCATTTGGCAAAACTTAGACCGAGTTCATTGCGGTACATTTGTGGATTTGTGGGGCGCACTTCTAGATTAAGGATGCCTGCGTTTTCTTCCGTAAAGCCATCTTCTTGACTAAGAATATAGTCCCCTGATTCAAAAGGTCTTAGTGTGTAACCTTTGAAAGAGAAATTCCAACCAATATCTAGATGAGCTAAGAGCTCAGTTCCATCATGCTTACTAATAGCTGTTTGATTAACACCTGGAAACTTGATGTTTCTTGCTGCTTTATACACGTTCCAACCACCTAAAAGTGATGTGTTTAGGTATGGGCCGTTTCCGATAATTGATCCATAGACACCCAAGTAGCCGCTATAAATATTTCCATTTGCCTCACCATCTTCAAAGTGCACATTAGATGAGGTTCCTGCTCCCATGATTCCAATGTAGGTGCAATCAAAAAAATTGTAATCAATTCCGATCGAGCCGCCACCTGTTTTACTATGGTAACCGATTTGTGAATTGGTATCATCTATGAGTGAATCTTGATTGAGTCTGCTATAAAAGCCATCGATCCATACATAGAGAGGATTTTTATTTGTGCTGCATTTATGAATTGCGGAGCACTGCAGCTGATCCAAAAGTGTTTGAAATCTTGTGGAAATTGTGTCTCCCACTCTAATTCCAGCATTCTCTTGGACAATAGCAAACCCTTTTAGAAGAGATGGTAGCATCTGATTATAGGCAGTATTTAAATCTCCATTAGATAAATAAAAGAGATTATCAAGTTCGGGTGTCCAAGAGGATATATTGGAAAGGGAAATTGCATCTAAGATGGCAGCTACATTAGTTGCATTAGAACCAATTGCAACAGCCTTATAGGAAAGAACGCTCAATGTAAAATCAAGATTCTCAATTTGGGAGCCATCAACCACATATGTAGAATAACCAAAAGCTCTTTCTGGGAAAAAAACTGTATTTGTAAAAGTTCCGGTAATACCACCATCTGCATGTATTAGACGATATGTAGTATCTGGCGTGTAATTTCCAACTAGCGGCTCAATTTTTAACGTAGCACCCGGGTCAATGGTAATTGTTGAAGTAGAGATAATAGAATCAGAATCAGAAGGAGTCATTTCCATTTCGAGAACAGAGCCTGTTGCAAATGTATGTGGGCTTGTATAAGTAATTGTTCCAATACTATTTCCTGGAGCTACTGTTCCATAGGCAATTGAATTTCCAGAGACTATTCCATTACCTCGAAATTTTGCTCCAAACTCCACAATTAAGTCCGACTGTAGGGAACCGTTGAGAGAAAGTGTTCCAGAGTGAATATGCGTCGTTCCGGTGTAGCTATGGTTCCCTGTTAAATTCAGTAACCCTGTCCCCTCCTTTACAAGATCCCCACTTCCAGAAATAACACCCTCAAAAATCATATCATTATCATTACCAACTGTTAAAGTTGCTGTTCCAAGTTCTATATGGCCACCTCCAGAAAGAGATGAAATTGTATTATCATAACCATTGAGATGCACTATCCCAGAGCAATCTTTATCCATATTCAGAGTAGAATTTCGCGGAAAAATTTGAAAACCCTCAATTTGCAAAATGCCATCAAGGACTCTTGTTTCTCCAAAATAACTATGGCCTGAACCACTAAGGATTAAGGTGCCTGGACCTGATTTGATAAAATCTCCAGAGCCAGATACTGCGCCTGAAATAGTTAATTCATTTTCTGGATGAATTTTCGCAGTATTAAGCAATTGAATATCTTTTGTTAACGTAAAATTAGTACCTTTTGATTTTAGTATCCCATCATTTATGGTCATAATTGGAGAATTTCCGAGCGCAGACTCATTAGTAATTGTAAGGAGCCCTGAATCACAAATCTCTGTGATTCCGGAATATGAGTTAACTCCTGAAAGAACAAGTTCACCACTACCTTTTTTTATAAGACCGCCACTTCCTTCAATTGAACCAGCAAATGTTGCGCATGAGAGATCAGACGCAACTGTTAATGTACCGCTACCTAGAAGAACTTTACTGCCTAAATCACCTCTTAATGCAGGAATTGTATTACATGAATCATTTAAATCCAAAATGCCATGCGATCCAATAGAAATTATAGAATTTGGAGAGAGTGCATTTTCAAAGCCTGCTCTTATGCATCCGTTCTTTATGGATGTAATGCCACTATAGATATTATTTAATCCACTTAAAGTAAGTGTTTGGCTACCGGTTTTAATAATTCTGCCCATAAACGGAACAGATGTAATTGATCCGTTAAATTCTGCATCTTTATCTACATGAATAGAAAGTGTTGCTGCACTCAATTTAACAACACCAAAACCTTCTAAACCTGCGATTTTATTATCATGATTTCGCAAATCAAGCACGCTTTCATCACTTGCTAAAATAACAGAAGAGTTTGGTGAAAAAGCGTAATCTACTCCTGCAGAAAAACATCCATTGCCAATTATAGTATATCCGCTATATGTATTGGATACTCCTGAAAGCTTAAATTCAGACTTACCTAATTTTATTAGATTTCCGGTGCCTGAAATTTGACCTTTAAAGCAACTTTCCTGCTCATTACCGAAAGTAAGCGATCCTCCGTCTAGAATAACACTGCCGCTCTCACCATATAAATTTGCAATTGTATTATCATAACCATTTAAGTGAATAGCGCCATCCAAGATAGTAACGCTTGAATTTTGCGAAAACGCATTTACATTACCTGCTTGTAACCTTCCGGAATGAATTCTAGTCTCACCACTGTATGTATTATTTGTTCCAGAAAGAGTCAGCGTTCCTAAACCTTGTTTAACAAGAGCGCCGCTACCAGAAATTGATCCAGAATAAGTTTTTGAATCTGCATCACCTGTGATTAATGTGCCAGACCCTAAGAGACATAAGCCACTTCCGCTTAAATTTCCAATTGTATTCGAATACCCATTTAGATCAAGAGAACCTAACTCACCAATTTCTACTTTAGAAATGGGAGAAAATACATTGTTTTGCCCCGCAACAAGTCTGCCCGCTTCAATAAGAGTTTGCCCAAGATAGGAGTTATTTGACCCATACAGAATAAGCGTCCCACTTCCATCTTTAATTATGGCTCCAGATCCCAGAATAGATCCAAAGAAACCTGTTGAGACTTCTTCCCTTACTGTTAATGTAGATGCGCCAAGATGAACATTTCCACCATAGATTCCGCCACCACTTAAGCCGCCAATTGTGTTATTAAAACCACCAAGATCTAGAATCGCACTTTCATTATTTTCAAAGTTGACTTCAGAGCTTTCAGAAAATGCATTGGAAGTACCCGCAATTAATTTCCCTGATTGGATTGACGTCACCCCTGAATAGGAGTTGAGTCCTGAAAAACACATCTCACCTAATCCGGTTTTAACAATTCCGCCATTTCCGCTAATACTTCCTGAAAAATTAGCATCACTGTCATTGCCTCCAAACGCAAGCGCAGAGTTGTTGATATAAACCTTACCAGAACCTGTTAAGTTAGCAATTTCATTATCATAGCCGTTAAGTTCAAGGACACCTTCGTCTGCAATAACAATTGTTGAATTCCGCGAGAATGCATCGGTTTCGATAGCGCGAAATGTTCCTCTCTGAATAAGTGTATCACCACTATATGTGTTATTTGTACCCGCTAATTGGAATGAATCTAATGAGTCGAGGGTAATACCCCCTGTTCCAGAAACATCTCCAAAATAGATTGCGCTCGATGAGTTTATAAGATTTAGTCTTCCGGAGCCTAAAAAAACCTTTCCAAACCCTGATAAACTCGAGATTGTATTTGTATATCCATTACAATCAAGTATTGCGCCATTTTCAGCACTTAGACAAATAGTCGAGTCCGGAGAAAAAACATCATCGTCGCCAGCCCTTAAAACGCCATCTACAATTAGCGTCTCTCCCCTATAGCTATTAGACCCAAGTAAAGTCATCACAGACGGGCTGCTCTTAACAATTCCACCTAACCCGAAAATTCCACCTAGAAAATTTGAGTCGCTACTGCCCGCAATTGTCAGGACACCTTCTCCTAACACAACATTTCCATCACCGGTTAAGCTAGCAACTGTATTGTCATAAGAATTTAAATCAAGAGATTGACCTAGATTAATAAAGATCTGAGAATTTGGAGAAAATGCATTAGCAACTCCTGCTTGAAGGACTCCAGACTCTATAATTGTTAATCCTGAATAGGTGTTTCTATCAGAATTAAGCGTTAAAACACTCGCGCCAATTTTAACTAAATCACCAGATCCTTGAAATGATCCGTCGCAAGTAAGTATTCCCCGCGTATCTATTGCACCTTCATTTAAAAGATAAAAGTCCCTAGAAGTTTTAAAACTGCCAACTATTATTAACTTCGCGTTATCTAAAGTGACAGGAAACTCAGGCAATCCCAAATTCAAATCGTTTGTAATAGAGATTGCGCCACCACCAATAATTGTTGTAGGGCCTGAATACTTATTTAAATTCAAAAGAGTGAGAACACCGCTTCCAGCCTTTAACAACCCTTCTGTACCTGACAAAGCTTCATGTACAGTAATATCAGAATCAGTTTCCCAAATAAGGGGGCCTGCAAGAAGGTGTAAACTTAAAAAACTAAAGCAAAGATAAAAATTTTTTGTTTCCATATTTTTTCTATACCAATCCTAAAATATTAGAGCAACCACCAACAGGCAAGACTTAAATAAATAGCAGTTGTAATTGTATCCACAAACATTAGGACAATTGGACCGGATGCTATTTTTGGGTCTAATTTTATAGCTTTAAGTATAAATGGGACTAAAACACCAATGATGGCGCTCACAATCACCGAAATTATAATCCCGGCCCCAATAACAACAGCTGGCCCCCAACCATCTCCCCATAAAATGGCTAATGATCCAATGATTATACCACAAGAAATAGCGATCAATATGAAAATTTTTGACTCCTTTCCCAGATAAGAGCCTAATTTCTTCCAAAAATTTGCATGTTTACTAATTTCATGCATGCTTTGTGTCATTGCTTGCATTGATATAGACTCTGAAAGAGAAAGCACAAGAGGAATAAACATTGCAAGCACTATAGCTTTAAGGAGGATGTCTTGATAAAAATTAGAAATTACCGCACAAAGTAGACCACCAATCATATTACAAAACATCCAAGGAGCTCTCGTAATATATTTTTTTATAGTTGATTGCTTATCGTCTAACTCAACTACAAAACCTAGAGTTTGAAAGACTTGATCTCTTTTTAAATAAGTGTCTAGTTCAATTGCTTCGTCAAAATAGTCTTGAATATCGATAACACCTAAAAATATCCCTTTTTCCACAACTGGAAGGGCAAGTAAATGATACTTTTGCATAAGCAAAAATGCCTCTCGCATTGTGTGGTGACCGTGAACTACCCGAATTTTTGTATTTAAAAGATTTGCTAGGGGAGTATTTGCTTCTCTTATTAACAAATCGCGCGTGCTTACGAAACCTAAAAGAGATTCATCACTATCTACAACGTAAAAATAGTAAATGTTTGGATCAATCACATTCATCTTACGGATGCGCGTAATTGCCTCATCTACAGTTAGATCAACTGATAATAAGAGGTCTACTTTTTTAGCTCTACTAGAAACTTTGTCTTCAAGATCATCTCTTTCCATACTTTTCTGTTATATAGTATTGGATTTAATTGAGCAAAATTTTTAAACTAATAGAATGAGTTGGGAGCAAGTAGCACATTCATATGATAAAATTGTAGGCAAAGAGGGGCACTACTTCCACCAACATGTCATCATGCCAAATTTGACTAAATTATTTCATTTTGAAAAGCATGCCACCCCAAAACTTCTTGATCTTGGTTGCGGTCAAGGCTTTCTGCAAGAGCATCTACCTAAGTCTGTAGGATATACAGGTATCGATGCATCAAAATCGCTTATTGCTTTAGCCAAACAAAAAAGAAAAGGTACATTTGAAGTTCATGATTTAACAAAACCCTTATCTTTAAAAGAAAAAAAGTTTACTCATATCACACTCATTTTATCTCTTCAGAATATGGGGCCACCTGATGTAGTACTTAAGAGCGCAAAAGACCACCTCGCTGAAAATGGAAAGATTTTTATCGTACTAAATCACCCGTGTTTTAGAATTCCGAGACAAACTAGTTGGGGAATAGATGAGGCAAAAAAAATTCAATTTAGACGGATTGACAGGTATTTAACACCCCTTATTATACCTATTGCTATGGCCCCTAGTAAAAAAGAAGATTCTGAAATGACTTCATCCTACCATTATCCAATCTCCACCTATATTAACATATTAGGAAGTCTTTCTCTTGGTGTTACGCATATGGAAGAGTGGATTTCCGATAAGGACAGCACAGGGAAATTTGCCAAAATGGAAAACAGAAGCCGTGATGAAATCCCTTTATTTTTACTTATAGAAGCGAGCTCTTAACCTATGTGCGGCATTTATGGTCATATCAAGCGAGGCGGCACAAAAAACTCAGCAGAAGCTTGTATTGATGGGCTTAAAAGGCTTGAATACAGAGGTTATGATTCTGCAGGAATTGCGGGAATTCATAAAGGGAAAATTGTTTCGTTTAAAACTGTCGGAAAAGTAAAGAGTTTAGACAAAGTTATTTGTGAGCAGAAACTCAGTCTAGAAATGGCGATTGCTCATACAAGATGGGCAACTCATGGTGGAATTACAGAAATCAATGCTCATCCCCATTATGATCAAGCGAAAGCCCTCGCAATTGTTCATAATGGAATTATAGAGAATTACCAAGAGATAAAATCGAGACTAATTAAAGAAGGGATTGTTTTTCTTTCCGAAACTGATAGTGAAGTAATTAGTCAGCTGATCTCACACCACTATAAGGGTGATATTCATGAAGCTCTTCAAAAAACATTACCCGAACTCGATGGCTCTTATGCAATTGCGCTAATTCACAAAGATCATCCTGATACAATATTAGCCGCAACAAAGGGCTCTTCACTTGCAATAGGCGTCTGTAAAGAAAGCAATGACATCTTCATCTCTTCTGATAGCAATGCCTTTACAGGAAGATCATTAGATGTCTTATACCTCTTTGATGATGAACATGCAGTGGTAACCGAAAGTGTAATAGAGGTCTATAATGCATCAGGAATTAAATTAGTTAAACAACTAGAAGTCATAAATCTGGATGAAATAGCCGCATCTAAGGATGGATACGATCACTTTCTTTTAAAAGAGATTCACGAGCAACCATTATCTGTTATGAGAGCTTTTGAAAACAGACTTGATTTTAAAAACGGCACAGCAATCTTTGAAGAATTGATGCTCTCAAAAGAAATCCTAAAAACAACTACCCGAATTCTTATTTTAGCTTGCGGATCTTCGTATCATGCAGGGTGCATAGCAAAGCAAGTTTTTGAAACTTATGCAAAAATCCCCACAGAAGTTGAAATTGCCTCAGAGTTTAGATATCGGTCTCCAATTATTTCCCCGAACACCTTAGTAATTGCTATTAGCCAGTCCGGAGAAACAGCAGACACTTTAGCTGCAGTTAAAGAAGCTAAAGCTTCTGGAGCCCCTGTTATTGCGCTTTGCAATGTAAAGAGATCTTCACTTTCAAGGTCTGCAACAGCAACACTATGGCTCAACGCAGGACCTGAAATTAGTGTCTGCTCAACAAAAGCCTTCACAAGCCAACTTTCACTTCTTATGCTTTTAGCATTAAAAATCGCAAGACTTCGTGATTTAGACTTAGAGGGAGGTAAGGTTTTTCTCAGTCACATGAAAGATCTCCCTAGTCAAATCGGTTCCATTCTATCTAAAACAGCAGAAATTGAAACGCTTGCAAAAAAGTATTCCTCATTTAAACAGTTTTTCTTTATTGGCCGTAACTACATGTATCCAACCTGCCTAGAGGCAGCATTAAAGCTTAAAGAAATTTCCTATATAAACGCCTCCGGTTATCCTGCAGGTGAAATGAAACACGGTCCAATTGCACTTATTTCCAAAGAACTTGCAACCGTTGCATTTTGCGGCAATGCACATACATTTGATAAATTGTTGAGCAACCTTATGGAAATTAAAGCGCGCGGCGGCCCCATCCTCGCTTTTGCGCCATATGGCTTTACAGAAATACTCTCGATTACAAATGATGTGGTTTTTTTACCAAAGGAAATTTCAGATCCTTTCGCCCCCATTCCTTACTCAATTGCCGGTCAATTACTTGCCTATTATATTGCAAAAATTCTTGGAACAGACATTGATCAACCAAGAAATCTTGCCAAATCGGTAACCGTCGAATGAAGGCATTTTTTAGCATTTTAATCCTTCTTGGCATTTTTGCTTTTTTTCTTCCGGAACTTCTCTCCACAGAAATAGGGAATAAAATTCTAAAAATCCAGATGGCAAAAAAAACAGGGATTGAAATCACCTCTGCAAAATTTTCCTGGATGGGTCCACAAATCCTACAAGGGCTAACTTTCAAATCCGGCACAAAAAAAATCACCGCGACATCCCTCATCTTTCAAAACAAAGAATTCCTCCTATCGGAACTTGAAATTTGGATAGGTGGCCACCATCTAAAAGGAGATCAAATTGCTCTTGATATCGGAAAAGATGCCCACGTATCACTCTTTTCACCTCTAGAAAAATCACACCTACCTAACATGACCCTAAGAATGGGAAAGCTCATCTGGCAAAATTTTGGCACCTTAAAAGACCTTTTTTCTATACTCCAACTCAAAATCAGAGTCGATTCCGAAATTTCCATCCTATTTCAAGACGCCCCTTGCAGCTTTAAAAACTGGGTGCTCTACTTTGATCCAACCGAATTTCTTGTGGATGACACCTATCAATTTTCCCTCTGGAAAGACATCGACTTTGCAAATAACGAATACAACTTATTTCTAGGAATCCCCGCAATTACCATCCAAAAAGTCCTTGATATGCACAACCTCCCGCCCTCCTACACAATCCCCATGCGCCTCACGGGCCCCTTAGATGACCCAATCCTCCATAAATCAACCGCCCTTAAAACCATTGCTAAGCTTCTCCTTCTTCAGCAGGTCCCATTAGCTCCTATCCCCACATTGAAGCCAACGCCCCCCATCCGCTACCCTCTCCCCTGGCACTAAAAAATTCAGCGCGGCGAAAAAATATTGCAATAGGTATGCTTGATGATCAGAATAAACAAAATCTCAACGCTTAATTCTTTTCAGCTCTAATCATAAGAAGTGACGTATGTAATCGCGCGTTATACTGCTCGTGATTCAAAAATTGGTTTTATCTTCGTTATAAATACCCATCTTTAAATTTGTCTCGTGTCCCACTAAAAGTATCCACAGGACACTTTTTTTAACGCGGGCCCCTTCTAGTGCAAATAGCACTTTGCCTGAGGTAGCGGCATCGGCTAATTTAAATTTGGGCATTTCTGACCCCTAAAATTCCCAATTTTCGAACCCCTCTCAGTATACGCACAGAAACTCTACATATTTATTATCAATAAGTTATATATATATATCAATGTAAAATAAAATCAAAAAAGAGGATTTTATGAATATAATAAATACATGTACATGGACAGGATCATCAACAATATCTGCTAACTGGAGCGATCCGCTGAATTGGACAAATTGCAATAATTCATACCCTAATGGCAATTTGGATACAGCAACTTTTCCACTAGAAACGCTTAATACTAACAGTGTTAGACAAAATTCCGCTCTTCAGTATCCGATCCTAGACATAAATATTACGCTATATGCATTAGTATTTACAGCAAGCACTAATCTTGGGTCAGTAATTCATACTACCGGCAAAACTCTTACCCTAGGATATGAAATTACCACAATTGGACAAGGCAATATTTATATGCAGATAGATTGCGATATATTTATTCCAGATACATTAAATATCAATATCCCGCTCGCCAATCAGATGAACTTCACTGGAAATTTATCTGGGGGAAGTTTAAATGTAAATAGTGGAATGGTGCATTTTAGCAATAATACATTTAGCTTAAAAAATCTTACATCTGGTCCTACGAGTTTGATTCTCTTATCTCCATCTCAACAACAGAGCGTGGCTACCGCCACATTAAACGGAACCTTAGCCACACCTTCTCTTAATTGTAATACTTATAACCAATGTGAAAATCAATGCATAAGTACAATGACGGTATGCATGAATCAATCATCAAACAAATCTGACCGAGCTCAATGCAATTTGAATTTCCTTGCTTGTACATCATTTTGTTCCTGCACAAGTATTGGTCAAGATTATACTTTGATTACAGCTTCAGAATCACTTATTTGGAATGGCACATATGATAAAATCTTTAACTACTCTAACCTATGCAGCATTAGTAAAAAGGGTAATAATTTAATGCTTAATTGCAATTAACTTTAAAATCTTAATAGGAAAATATAGGATGCATGCTCTACATGCATCCTTTTTTATTAAAGAGCAACTGTGATGTCAGAGCAGCTATAAACGTCTTGGATCGCATGTAATAGCTTCACGCCGTCCTTCATGGGACGCTGAAAGGCCTTTCTACCTGATATCAGACCCATTCCGCCTGCACGCTTGTTTATGATGGCTGTACGGACTGCATCTTGCATATCGTTTTTTCCGGAAGCGCCACCAGAATTAATAAGGCCAGATCTTCCCATATAACAGTTGGCAACTTGGTAACGAGTGAGATCAATTGGATGATTGGAGCAAAGCTCAGTGTACATTCTCTCATCTGTTTTTCCAAATTTAAGTGCTTTGAAACCGCCGTTATTTTCAGGAAGTTTTTGCTTGATGATGTCTGCTTGGATTGTTACGCCGAGGTGGTTTGCCTGGCCAGTTAGATCGGCTGCAAGGTCGTAGTCGAGTCCATCTTTTTTGAAGGCGGAGTTTCTTGTGTAGCACCAAAGGACTGTTGCCATTCCGACTGAGTGTGCAAGCTCAAAAGCCTGGGCAACTTCAATGATTTGACGGCTACTTTCAGGTGAGCCAAAATAAATAGTTGCACCAATAGCTGCAGCGCCGAGTTCGTAGGCTTCTTTAATCGTTCCAAACATGATTTGATCATATTTATTTGGATAGGTCATGAGCTCATTATGATTAATTTTTACAAGAAAAGGTATTTTATGGGCGTATTTTCTTGCTACGGACCCAAGAACGCCAAACGTGCTTGCAACAGCATTACATCCGCCTTCAATCGCAAGTTTAACAATATTTTCTGGATCAAAATAGATTGGATTTGGAGCAAAGGAAGCGCCTGCAGTATGTTCGATACCTTGGTCAACAGGCAAAATGGAGAGATACCCCGTATTAGCTAAACGGCCATGACCATAGATTGCGCTCAAGTTTTGAAGCACTCGGTTATTTCGGTTTGTAGCCATAAAAACTTTATCGATAAAATCAGGTCCTGGTAAATGAAGAAGTTCTCTCGGTATTTTACATGAGTTAAAATCAACTAACGATTGGAACTCATCCCCTACTATCATCTCAAGTTCTTGATACATCATAATACATCCTTTTTTGTGCAAGTATATCTAAGGTTTTTTATTTTTGCCAGTATTGCTGAATCTCTTCTAAAGTTTTTCCTTTTGTCTCAGGCACAAAAAAGTAAACAAATAATAGGGCCAATAGACTCATAAGAGCAAATAATGAAAATGCAAAGCTAATCCCCATTGTTTCAACTAAAAATAAAAACGGCCAAACAACAAAAAGAGAAGCGAGCCAGTTGACAAAAAGAGCAATCGAAACAGCTTTTCCTCTAATTTCTAACGGATATATTTCTGCGGTTATGACCCAGACGACGGGACCTAAACTAATTCCGAAGAAAATAATATATAAAACTAGGCCAACAATTGCAAAACTTCCACTGTTAAAAAATAACCCAAGCAATATAAGCGAAGCAATCATCCCAGGAATACCAATGAGAAGAAGTTTTCTTCGACCCCAGTTATCAATTTGTGTCAGCGCAAATAATGCCGTTGCTACGTTTAAAACCCCCAAAAATGTAGTTGCTATCAGTTTATGACAAAGATTGGTAATTCCCGCATGATGGAATATTTCAGGCGCATAATAGATAATTGCGTTAATCCCCGTGATTTGTTGAAATACAGACAATAAAACACCAATGATCAAAGCTTTTTTTAAGCCACCTTGAAATAATTTTCTAAACCGTATTTGCTTTCTACTGCTTTTGCTCGTAACAATTTTATCAATAATTTCATCCGCTTCTGGCCTAGGATATAACCTGATCAAAAGCTCTCTGCCGCCCTCAATATCGCCCTTTGAAATAAGCCAACTTGGGCTTTCCGGAATATAAAATAGAAACACAAAAGCTAGGACTGAGAAAAACGCACTCACACTAAGAGCTATTCTCCAACTTTGCACTTCAAAAAGGCAAAGATTCGTTGCATAGGAAATAAGAATCCCCATTGTAATAGCAACTTGAAAAATTGAAACCATTTTTCCCCGATACTTTGGCAGCGCTATTTCGGCAAGATAAACAGGAACAATCATGGAAGTGATTCCAATACCAATTCCGACAATAAACCTAAAAATTAATAATTCATGAAACTGCTTTGCCATGGTAGAAAAAAGACTTCCAACAAAGAGAAATGCCGCTGCAAAGAAAATCGCTTTTTTTCTTCCATATCTATCTGCAATAGGGCCGCCCCCTACTATCCCTAACATTGCCCCTAAGATCACAAGGCATACCACAAGACTCTTAGTAGCCGGAGTCATGCTGAATTCGCCTGCTAAAAATATCATCACCCCTGATGCTACACTAATCGGATAGCTCAGTAATATACCAAAAACTATTGCTATCCCAAAAACCGAAATTACATCTCTTTTCACTGAAACTTATCCCTTTATGTAAAAACCACAATTAGTCGTGGACTTTTTTGTAAATATCATTATCAAAGAGTGTAGATATAAATGGAAGGAACTATTATGGCATCACCACTGACGAAAATAAACACACTATGGCAAGCGATAGGCGGAGCAATTCTTGCTCCCATACTAGTCATGCTCATTATAATTGATGGGTTTATGTATAGTTACCTAACCACATTCCAAACTTTTTTATTCTTAAATCTAGCTTTTCTTTTCTTTCAGGAATTTGAAGATTATATTCTTAACCCGAATGGATTCAAGGACTTCTTTAATAAATACAGAACCGGCAAAAAAAGAACTCCCAAAACTGATAAGCCCATGTCCGAACAATTAATTCTTACCGTTAACGGTGTAGCATGGGCCTGGGCAATACTTGCAGCAGCTCTTGCAAACACAGCTCCCTGGATTGGAATCAGCTTCCTGATTACCAACAGCATAGTAAACATTTTCTCACACACAGTATTATTTCAGCTGCACCACAAATCGTATAACCCTGGACTTATTACAGCAGTTTTTCTGTTTATTCCTCTTTATACAGCAATCTTGTGGTACTCTATTGCCTTTTCCGTTCTTTCCTCATCTGAATGGGTTATTGCTATTCTAATTGGTATTGGGATGACACTTCTAATGTCTGCAGCGTTGCGGAGACTCAAGAAATAAATGGTTACCCGCGGCATATTAGTCGGTAGTGACGCAAATAGTGAATGGTTGCTACCTATTTGGTGGCGCTGCTATTCCCTTCATTTCAGATATCCTGTTGCATTTGTTGACTTTGGACTCACAGAAGCTGGAAAACAGTTCTGCAGAGAGCATGGCGAACTCATTCCTATTGAAGTCGATATGAGCCTAGGAATAAATCGAACAGATCCTGCGAATATCATTATTGCTAATGTTCCAGATTTCAAATTTAAAGCATATCGAACTGCATGGTTTAAAAAGCCTTTTGCCTGTTTTCTATCCCCATTTGATGAAACAATTTGGTTAGATATTGACTGCCTTATTTTAAAAGACCTTTCCCCACTATTTGAACTGCTAACGCCTGATACCGATATAGCTCTCGTTAGAGAAATTGACTTTATAGAAAAAATGGTAAAAGATGCAAAAATTTTAGACGATGACGAACCTCTTTATAATTCCGGAGTTATCATTTTTTCAAAAAAATCAAGAGCTATTCAAAACTGGATTAGAATACTTTACGAAGGAAACTATATATTTCCAGGAGACCAAGACGCCCTTTCTAAGGCAATTTCGATAAATAAAACCCGAGTTTCCGAAGCTCCCAAGAAATATAATTGGCCGTGGTGTTTTGCTCAAAATAAAGATGCCCATATTCTTCATTTTCTTGGGCCTGAAGGAAAAGATTTTTTAAAATCCAATATTTTTATCTAATAGTCAGCATGTGAGAAAATCTCTATTATTAGTTATGGACTTTATTTTGAATATCATTAAAAAAGTGTATAGACTTATATGAAGAAACTGATAATTTTTTATAAAAACCAAATATTTTAAGGAGGAGTTATGAGTAGTTCAACTTGTGATATGTTTATAGCGCTACGTCCGGAGATACAAGCTGCTATGCCCGAAGAAAGTAAGCGAGAGATATTCATAAATGGAAGCCAAGGCCCAGCAATTAAAGTTACATTGGATAGAGAAGCTACCGTTGCAAAAACAATGCAGGTAATTGGCGAAAGGCTTGGAATTGATCCAGATACTCTAAATTTAGTCATAGTAACGACTGCAGGACTTAAAAAATGTGGCACACAAAATTATGAACATGGGATCGAGAAGATTCCTAGCGAACTCTTTGAAAGTGTTAATATTAAAGGTCTTGTGCCAAAAAAATTATCTAAATAATTTCTGCTGGTTCTAAATGCGGGTATAGAAAAAGTCTGACGGTTTTCCATTTTCATAGGGTAGATAGGCATGGAAAATTCTTGGATCATCGTCTAGGACCAGCGGAATAAAATACTTATCCCCTTCCCACATGGGTAAGGTATGAATTTCTTCTTTTTTTATCCATTCGAGATCGCCTTCATGATTTGATAGATGCGGAACACCTGAAAACTTTGTGATAAGAAAGACAAATCCAAGCCAGTGCTCACCATTTGGTCCAAATCCAGGCCAGTTAACAGTTCCTCGAAGTTTAATTTCAAGACACTCTATTCCTGCTTCTTCATGAATTTCTCTTTTCATCCCCGCAAGAACGTCTTCATGCGTTTCCATTTTGCCACCAAGGCCATTATATTTACCTAACTGGTGATCGGTCTTGCGTTTATTGCGATGAACTAAAAGCACTTTCTCCCGATCAGGAGAAAGTATAAATCCAAGATTTCCTATTATTGGCTGATACATAGTAATTTAGGTTTCTTTTTAACTTGACCTGCTAGCACTCTACCAATCAAATCATAACCTATAGCGTCTGTAATTTCAACTTCATAAAACTCACCAAAATTTGAAACTTTTCGCCAGTCATTAATGATTATTCGGCCATCAATTTCAGGGCACTGTCCTGAAAATCTACCCACTAACAGATCTTTACTTTCAGGATGATATCCATCAATAAGCACTGTAAGGCGCTTGCCAATATATTTTTCAGAATCAAGACTTTCGCTTTGAGCTTTTACAAGGCGATCAAAACGATCTTGCTTAACTTCTTCTGTAACATGGCCATCAAGCTTATCAGAGTAGGATTCTTTTTCTCTTGAATACTTAAATATTCCGACGTTATCAAGCTTATAGCTTTTTACAAAATCGATGAGCTCTTCAAACTCTTCCTCTGTTTCTCCGGGAAATCCTACCATAAGTGAAGTTCGAATTACAATCTCTGGAATCTCTTTTCTAAGGTGCGTTAAAATCGATTCAATTTGCGCTCTATCTGTTTTTCGGTGCATTCTTTTTAAAATGCGGTCATTTATATGTTGCAGGGGCATATCCAAATATCTGCATATCTGAGGATTTTCTTTAATAATCTTGATAACACCTTCGGTAATTTCATCCGGATAAAGGTACAAGAGCCTAATCCAATGGTTACCCTTTACCTTGACCATCTCCTTTAATAAAGCTTCTAAACCATCTGACTCGCCGCGATCTTTTCCAAAATCACCCAAATCTTGCGCAATCAATATAATTTCTTTACATCCGTCGTTTACAAGTAACAAAAATTCCTTCATAACCTGTGAAATGGACTTACTAACAAGCTTTCCTTTTATAAGAGGAATGATACAAAAGGCGCACCGTTTTTTACAGCCTTCTGCAATCTTTAGGTAAGCATAGTGCTTAGGTGTTGAAAGAGTTCTTGGAACCTCACCTTGTTGCAAATAACTTTTTGCATCGCTTAAATACTCTCCAGGCTCTTCACTCATTACAGCTTCCAAGACCTTTTCCATGTCGCCAGATCCTAAAAAATAATGAATTTCAGGAAATTTCTCCTTCAAAGAATCTTTACTACCTTTAACCATGCAGCCAGCAACAATTATTTTAGCGCTCTTCTTTTTTTCTTGAATTAAGGTTTCAATTGTCTTAAACCCCTCTTCACGGGCAGACTCAAGAAATCCGCATGTATTTACAACTAGATAATCTGCATCTGCTGTATTCTCACATGCGCAAAAACCAGCTCGCAGTAAAATCCCAATCATTACTTCTGTATCAACAAGATTTCTCGCGCATCCAAGGGATGTAAAATGTACTTTATTCAATCTATCCTCAATTTTAGAATAGTCATTATATCCTCTCCTCTTATATCATTCAAGCATGTTCATATTAAAATATCTCTTACGCAAGCTAGCCATCTCATTTGCAACACTTTTTTTTGTCATAACATTGACATTTATATTGATGAAGACAATTCCGGGTGATCCATTCATTCAGGAGCAGGCAATTCCCGAAGAGATCATGAAAAGTTTATACACACACTATGGACTAGACCAACCAATTTACATTCAATATATTAAATACATTAAAGGAATTTTTACTTGGAATCTTGGTCCCTCATTCAAATATGAAGGTCGCACCATAAATGACATTATCAGAGATGGCTTTCCTATATCATTTTCTTTAGGTCTATTTGCCTTGTCTCTTGCTCTAATATGGGGCATTTTTTGGGGATCTCTCGCAGCAATATATAAGGGTAAATGGCAGGACAGATTTGCAACCATTATGGCCGTATTAGGAATGTCTGTCCCAAGCTTCATTATGGCTACTTTTCTACAATATTTATTTGGAATAAAATTAGGTATACTCCCTATAGCAAGATGGGGAACCCTTTCTCATATGATTTTACCAGCTATTGCAATCGCCTCATTTCCAAGTGCATTTATTGCAAGGCTCACAAAAGCAAGCATGACAGAAGTTTTAGATAAAGAATACATTACCACAGCAAAATCAAAAGGTCTTTCTACTTTTGAGATTTGGAAAAATCATGTCTTTAAAAATAGCTTATTACCTGTTGTCTCCTATTTAGGTTCATTAACAGCAAATATTTTAACAGGCAGCTTTGTAGTTGAAAAGATTTTTGGAATTCCCGGACTTGGTTCCTGGTTTGTTAACAGTATTACGAATCGAGATTATACAATAATTTTAGGACTCACTATTTTTTATAGTTCAATACTAATGCTTACCATTTTTTTATCAGATTTACTGTTTTATATTTTAGACCCTCGAATTAAAAATAATTTATGGAAACGCGATGCTATTATTCGATGAATTAAAAAAAAACAAACCCACAATGTGCGGTCTTTTTTTATTAAGTCTGCTGATTATTTTTGCCTTTATTGGCCCTTCATTTAGCACTCACACCTACTATGAAACAAATCTTGCTCACAAGAATATGCCCCCATCTCTCACCAATCTTTTTGGTACAGATGAACTAGGAAGGAGTATTTTTGTTCGAATTTGGTGGGGCGCTCGAATCTCTCTTTTTATCGGCATTTCAGCAGCTATTATTGATATGATTGTGGGAGTATTTTATGGGGGAATCGCAGCTCTTTTGGGTGGAAAAACAGAAGAAATAATGATGCGCTTTTCCGACATGCTTCATTCTCTACCGCATCTTTTAATCGTAATTCTACTTACTGTAATTATGAACCAAGGCATATCTACTATCATTATCGCTATGACGCTTACCGGGTGGATTAATATGGCAAGAATCGTAAGAGCGCAAATGCTATCCCTTAAAGAACTCGATTTTATAACAGCCGCAAGGTCGATTGGATCAAGCAGAACCAGGATACTGATACGACATTTAATCCCTAACTCTTTTGGCGCTATCATCACAACTATGACTCTTACAGTTCCTCAAGCAATTTTTACGGAAGCGTTTTTAAGCTTTCTCGGACTTGGTGTACAGGCACCTATTGCAAGCTGGGGAACGATGGCAAGCGATGGTTTATCAGCTCTTTCCTTCTATCCATGGAGACTGTTTTTTCCAGCTGCATTTATTAGCGTAACTATGCTAGCCTTTAATCTACTTGGAGATGGCCTTCGAGATGCATTTGATCCCAAACAAAGAAACAAGCAATGACACTTTTCGTTAAAGATTTATCCTTATATATTGATAACGAGAATATACTTAAGGACATCACTTTCTCATTAGGGGAGGGTGAATGCTTAGCAATTATTGGCCAGTCAGGATCGGGAAAAAGCACACTTGGTAAAGCGCTTGCTCGTCTTAACCCTGAAAATGCGACACTTCAAGGAGAAATCCTCTATAATGGACGCAATATCCTAACACTAAATAAGAAAGAACTGGAAAATCATCGTGGAAAAGAAGTGGCAATTATTTTTCAAGACTCTCTCACATCCCTAAATCCTACAATGAGAGTTGGCAACCAAGTAATCGAAAGCTTTCTAAAGCATAATTCCCTAATGACAAAACAAACCGCCCACCAAAAAGCTCTTCAACTCTTCAATTGGGTCGGCATAGCAAACCCTGAAGAAAAATTTAACTGCTATCCCCATGAGTTTTCTGGCGGGATGCGACAACGAGTTGGGATTGCAATTGCTCTTGCATGCGCACCAAAAATTTTAATAGCCGACGAACCGACAAGCGCTCTAGATGCAACAATTGGAATCCAAATTATAGATCTTTTGAAAAAAATCCAAAAAGAACTTGGAATGAGCATCCTTTTCATTACGCACGATTTAAATATTATTACAGGCTTTGCTACCCGTATCCTTAACATGCAAAACGGATCTCTTTCTGAAAACATTCCAAAAGAAAGGGAATTTCTTTCTAAAGAAAAAACTATTTCCTGCACGCCACTTATAAAAGTATCAAGCCTTACCCATTACTATAACAAAACCCCAATCCTTCAAGATGTCTCTTTTGAAATTGATGAAGGAGAAACCTTTGGGATAGTCGGAGAAAGTGGATCCGGAAAAACAACACTTGCGCTGCTTCTTATGAACCTTCAAAAACCAACTGCCGGAAAAATCACTTATAAGGAAAGACCCTATACAAATAAATCTCCTAAAGAAATACAAATGATCTTTCAAGACCCATATAGCTCCCTCGATCCACATATGCTAGTTAAAGACATTTTAAAAGAACCTCTAATCATCTACAAGATAGGGACAAGAGAGTCACAAAAAAAAAGAGTCCTTGAACTTATCGAACTCGTTGGCCTTGATCAAAGTTTTTTAAACAGATACCCTCATGAGCTCAGCGGCGGACAAAGACAGCGTGTAGGCATTGCAAGAGCACTTGCACCAAACCCAAAATTTTTGATCTGTGACGAACCGACTAGCGCACTTGACTTAAGGGCTACCGATCAAATTATAGATCTGCTAAAAAATCTCCAAAAAAAACTCCACCTCACCTACCTCTTCATCTCTCATGATCTCCGCCTAATCAGACATCTCACAGACAGGGTAGCAGTTATGCAAAACGGCCGAATCCTTGAACTTGAACAAACAGAAACCCTCTATAGTAATCCTCAACATGATTACACCAAAAAACTTCTCTCCACTCTTACAATTTAGGGAGTTGAAAAACGACTTCTTCTTTGATAAAGATGACTTCTTCGGTTGAAGTTACGCCGAGATCATAAAGGCGCTGGATGCAGTTTTGGACGACTTCTTCAGGGGTTGATGCTCCGGCTGTTAGACCTACGGTTTGAATGCCTTGTAACCAAGATTTTTGAATTTCATCTGCGGAGTTAACAAGATAAGCTGGTAAATTTCTTTTTTCTGCAAGCTCGCGTAGTCTATTTGAATTAGAACTTGCTGGGTCACCAATCACTAAGACTACATCTGCTTCTGAGGTGATTTCTTTTAAGGCCAACTGCCTATTGGTTGTTGCGTAACAGATAGATGATGTTGGCAGAGTCTCTATTTTAGGATATTTAAGCAGCAAGGCTTCCGTAATTTCTTTGACATCGTCTAGGCTAAGTGTTGTCTGTGTTAAATAAAAAAGTTTATGATCTAAAGAAAATGGCAGTTTTTTGACATCTTCAACATTTTCAACAATTGTTGTCTGAGCAGGCGCTTCACCATAAGTCCCAACCACTTCAACATGATTCTTATGACCAATTAAAATAATTTGATACCCTTTTTCTGAAAATCGCTTAGCTGCTGAATGGACCCTTGTGACAAGCCCGCAGGTTGCATCAATTTCAATAAGATTGCGTCTTTTTGCATGAGCCCGAACTTCTGGTGAAACGCCATGAGCCGAGTAGATCACCCGCGCACCTATCGGAACATCATCTAAATTCTCAATAAAAATGGCCCCAAGATCTTCAAGCCGTTTTACAACATGACGATTATGTACAATATGGTGCTTTACCCAAATCGGCTTACCATAAAGCGTTATCGCCTTTTCGACAGTCTCTATTGCCCGGTCTACCCCAGCACAAAATCCTCTTGGCTTTGCAATTAATAATTTCATGCCAAATTTATAACAGAAAAAGCATTATTATAAAATAACAAGAAAACCTAAATTTTTTTATACAATTAGGCTCAGCCTTTTAGCGGGCGTCGGCACAGCAGCGGAAACCATAGGTGCGGTTTAGTGCGCCTGGGTTGTTGCGATGCCGGTGGGAGCAACGAAGATCGTCTTTAAGGCTCTTCCAGCAGCCGCCACGAAGAACGCGGTAAACACCTTGCTGAGGACCTTTTGGATTAAAAGGCTCTTGTAGCGCAATTTCGTAGTAGTTGTATCCATACCAATCTTCGCACCATTCGTAGACATTTCCTGCCATATCAAAAAGACCGTTAGCGTTAGCCGGATAGCTCATAACAGGTGTAGTGTCAGAGCTAAAAAAATTGGCCTGTGAACGTTCAATTTCTACGCCGTAAGGATAAAGATTATCCTCAAATCCTCCGGAGGCAGCGATCTCCCATTCTGCTTCAGTGGGAAGCCTTTTGCCAACCCAATGAGCGTAAGCCCTAGCGCCATACCAACTGACACCAACAACAGGATGCTTTGCATACCCTGACTCGATAGTTATTCTTCCCCCAGATCTTTTTATGCGAGACTCTTTAAGAAGAATCATATCTTGATTGTTACTATCTTTCTCACAACCCATTACATCTAGAAATCTCACAAACTGTTCATTACTTACCGGGTGAATGTCAATTGCAAAACTTGCAAGCTCAATTTTATGACGCGGCTTTTCATCTCTTGCTCCTGCATTATCGCCATGGAAGTACTCTCCGCCCTCAATAACGATCATCTCTGTCAGCATCGGCTCTTGATCCGTAATTTCTTTTTCTTTGGGCTTGTATTGAGTTACCGTAAGCTTTGTCTCAAAAATAGCGCCCGGATCTTCTTCATACTCGAATTTTTTTAAAACAGAAGGTTGAATGACTGGCTTAAGTGAGGGTTCTGGGCTTGCAGAAACTGCATAGCTAGGCTCATAAATCCTTTCATGGACAGGCTGAGAGACCGTTTCACTTACAGGCTTATTAACTCTATCATTCGAAGGCGCATAAACCTTTTCATTAATAGGATCTACTTCCCTTACTGGAGAAACTCTTTTTAAGTTTCGTTCAATTTCACCAAGTTCTTTAGGAAGAATTTTTTCCATAAGATCAACCAAGTTTTCTGGCCGATCGGCTGGATTTTGTTTCAATGTCGCCTTAATTAATAGATCCCAATCTGATTGGAAATCAGAAAATTGCGCAGAAGGCATCACAAAAAAACCTTCCGGCATGTACCCCATTAAAAGAAAATAAGCTAAAAGACCAAACGAATATACATCGGATTTAGGTCCATATAATGCTTCATTGCCCCCAAGTTTTTGCTCTGGCGCTAAAAATGCGTAACTTTGAAGAAATGATCTTTGCAATTTTGTTAAAATCTTTAGATCACCTCGTTTTTCCGTATAAGGGGTGTCACTTTCTAAACCTGTAATTGTCTGATCAACACTTAACGCTTTAGCAATTACTTGGTACATTTTGGTAAGTATCATCCCCTGGCCAAGAATTGTATTCAAGGACATGTCACTTAAATAGAGATGAGGTATTCCATCTTCTATTTTGCCAACCAATATATTACTCAGTTTTAAAGAGCCGTGGGAAAGACCTTGTTTATGAATAGCATCAAGACCGTAAGCAACTTGTTTTAGAATAGACACAATTTCTTTTTCTGAAAGCCTACCTTTGAGTGAGCCTAAATATTGGGATAGATTTAACCCTTCACCAAAATTATCTGAAATATAATCCGTTACAAGAAAATATGTATCACCATCTTTAGAGACTGTGTGAGTTTTAACAAGGTTGATATGTTCTAATAAAGCAATTTTTCCAATTTCTTTTTCAAAAGAAGAGATAAACAAAGGATCGTTTGCCAATTCTTTTGGAAGCATTTTGAGGGCGAAACGTTTTTTTAAAAACTTATGCTCTCCCAGATATAGAGCCCCCAAAGGACCTTCACCTATCACTTTTAGTATGCGAAAATCACCGACTGAATCAAGCATCCCCATGCCTCCTCTTCAAGCTAAAAGACCTAATTTTTTTGCAAGCCACCACGCAAGAAAGAGAGTAACTGCAATTCCACCTGCCCATAATAAATTTGGAACCCACTTGATTCCGTGAGACGAATTTCCTCGCATTTCAAGCGTGCCAATTCCATAGGCAAAATCATGCTTTTCTCTTTGTAATTTAAACACCTCAGGAAAATCTCTTGTCATTTTTTCCATATCAAGCCCAATCATTGCAGCGTACTGTCTCATAAAACCATATAAGTAAACTGGTGAATGAAATTTCTCAACAGCCCCTTCTTCAATTGCAGTTAAATAGTTCATACGAATGGAAGTAAAACTTTCGACTTCCCTAAGAGAGATTTTCTTTTCCTCTCTTCGAACTCGAAATATTTCACCAACTTTTTTCGCATCAGTAATCATAAATTACACCTCACTCTTTTCAACTCTATATCAAATAGACAATATCTGCAATCTTTGCTATAATCTTCAAGTATGAATGACTCATTTGTAGCTGAGATCGACCTTGCATTAACTGATCAAATAAAAGAGCACCTTCTTTCTCAAGGCTTTGTTTTTACTGTTCCGCCGTATTCTATTTTTGCAGCAAAGAAAGAAGGCATTTCCCTTACTCTCTATCAATCAGGAAAAATAGTTGTCCAAGGAAAGGATAAGGATTCTCTCATCAAATTCTATCTCGAACCTGAAATTCTCAAGTCTTTTGATTATTCCTATCCATCAGCATCTTTTGACAAAACCCCCCGAATTGGTATTGACGAAGCGGGAAAGGGCGATTTTTTTGGCCCTCTTTGTATAGCTGGCGTTTATGCAACAGGTGATGATATTGACTATCTTATAAAAAATGGGGTCAAAGACTCTAAAAAACTAGGCGATCCCCTAATAAGAAAAATAGCCAAAGTGATCAAATCAAGGTGCTCATACGAATGCATTATTCTTTTTCCGGAAAAATACAATGAGCTCTACAGCAAATTTAAAAATCTTAACACGCTTCTTGCCTGGGGACATGCAACAGCAATTGAAGCGCTCCATAAGAAAACTGGATGCAACAAAGCAAATATTGATCAATTTGCAGGCAAACATGTAGTAGAAAATGCCCTTGCTCGAAAGAAGCTTGAAATGAATTTAACGCAAAGCCATAAGGGTGAATCAGATCCAGTTATTGCTGCCGCATCCATCTTAGCTAGAGATGCTTTTGTAACGGGCATTGAAAAACTTTCAGAAGATTATGGAATGATTTTGCCAAAAGGGGCAAGTAAAGAGGTCATTGCTGCCGGAAGAAAGTTTCTATCTACTTTTGGTAGAGAAAAACTTCCCTTCGTTGCAAAGACCCACTTTAAAACAGCGTCTGATTTACTGATCTAACTGAAATGACTCTATAAAATACTGACAATGATCTTCTGAATAATTCACTACTTCACACTCCATTGCCAAAAGATATAACGTGTTATTTGCCTGTACAGCCCGACCTTTAAAATAGATCTGATCTGACTGAATGAAAAAATCCATCCCAGGAAAACCACCTACCTCCACTAAATCAGCAAAAAGAAGCTTATTACTAGCATTTTGCGCAAGAAGCGTACTTAAAAAATGTTCTAAATTTTTCGATGCATTCTCGCCACTCACTTCTCCTGGATATTCAGCAATCAACATCATAAACACAGCTTTTCTTTCATAGTCAGATACATATACATGATACTGAAGCTCTTTTTCATCATTCTTCATTGGAATTTTTTGCTTAATATACTCTGGCGCCTTTGGAAAGTTTGCGCTGCACTTACCTTCTTTCGAAGAAGCCTTCTTCCAATCCTTAAACTTCGCATCATCAGCCTGCTTCACTCCCAAAAATGAGAAATGATCAGAAAGCTTTGCGCTCATCGGCTGCGCCACAAGCATGAGCCCCAAAAAGGCCGCAATCACCCCTCTCGACAACTTAATATACTGACTCATCTCCCCTTTCCCTTTGAACTACACCGACTTGCAGCTTAATTCATTTAATTTTCAATTAATTAACTAATATTTATCATTTATTCTTACACTTAAAAATAGATATACGCAGTTAATTTTACAAGTCATAATTAACTTTTAAAACGCGTGCTTTACTTAGCCGCAAGAAAATTTTCATTAAACACCTAGAAACAAACTACTTGCAATGTTATTAAAACAGCCTTAGATCTTATTGATTAATATATTTTTATCTAGTAACCTTCCCTTTTGTTGAATCAGAGGTCCATAATGAAATCTATTCTTGTTTTACTGATGTTGTTAACCGTACCAGAACTTGGTATAGCTCACCCAAAATTTTCTGAAAAAGCAATCATTTGTGGTACTTGTAAAAATGTTGAAAAACCACTTCCTGCAGTTATTCAATCAATTGAAAAAATCGGGGTGCTCTTTTCAGACTACAAAGTATTTATATATGAAAACAACTCTACTGACAACACGGTAAGTATTCTCAATAAATGGGCTGAGCGCAACTCTAACGTTGACATAACATCGGAAAGTTTTTCAAAAGAAGAGCTTTACTCATTGGCGATCTCTCATACTTTTGAAAACGTACCTTTTCGAACTGAAATCATCGCTTACGGGCGTAATATAGTTATGAAAAAGGCTCTAGAATCACATTTGGATGACTATACATATGTATTCATGCTTGATATGGACTTTGCTAATGGGTACAGCATTAAAGGTATTTGCGATTCATTAACACAAATGATTGAATGGGATGCAATTTTCGCTAATGGCATTGACCGCCAGGGGAAATATTATGATCAGTACGCATTAAGAGATGGTGTCATGCCTTTGGGACCCGAACTTTTAGGTAATGAATGGTGGTCATCATTAGCAACACATTCTTTAAATTTAAATAAAAAAAATCAGTTGAAGGCTGTTTATTCCGCTTTTGGAGGGCTTGGCATCTACAAAAGAAACTCTATCAAAGATTGCTATTATTCAGGAACCGTTACTGATGAATTAGAGATATTTGTTAAGAACTTCATCTCAAGCAACACGAATCATTGGCAAGTTTTAAAATACTTAAACGAAGATAAGTCAACTCACTCCCTTATCAGAATTAGCAACAGTGATGATGCAATTAATTGGAGGATAAATTCAGGTGGCTATGACTTCCCTGTTTGCTGCGAACACGTTACTTTTCATGCGATGATGATCAATCGCGGTCATGATAAAATGTTCATAAACCCTAAAATGATAATTCAATATTAATAACCTGAGTTTTGAGTTTTCCGATTAGGGAAATCAGGAATATAGATAGTAAACTCGCTTTTATGAGCGGATTCAACAAGTAGAGATTTCAAAACATTCGAATGATTTAAATCGTCTCTTATCAGAAAAAGAAGAGCAATTTTCTTTTCAGCACAAAGACCACCATACAAAAGACAGAAAACAGCTAACATACTTAAATGAAACAGCCTCACTTAGTCCTCTTCATAAAATCAGGAACTTCAAAATCTGCTAGAGGGCTATAACGCTCTTTATGGCGAATGAGAAAATCGATGTCATTTTGCAATTGCTTATTCACTTTGTTTTCGTTGATCTCATTCATCATGTTATACTTATAATTAATTTGTTTTAAAAATGCGTGTCTTGCACCTGTCATTTCAATCATGGGCAACATGATGGCCATGTCGCCACATACCCAGAAAAATTCGCCATTATGAAGCAAATCATTGATGTCTATTTTTTTCATTAACCATGAATAGTAAGTCTTTAGATGGGAAGGGCATTTAAACTCTCTAAAAGCATTCTGCTTGATAATTTTTTTAGGGATAGCCTCGCACCAGGTGGCACCGCCATTTGGATCTTCTATCAATGTGCCATGAGTGAGCCATACTTCTTTTTTACCGGAATAAGCTGCGTTAACTCGTTTAAGAGCCTCATCATCCGAAAAACTATCATCGCCATCTACAAGTGTTATGATCTCGTGGTCTTCTGTGCTCATTGAGGCTCTGTAGATATTTGTGAGAGGGCCGCCTCTTACGGTATTGCGAACAAGAGTAAAGAAACGAGGCTGCTCGTTTATTTCTTCGGCAAATCGAGCAGTTGTTTCTACGGGAGTTTCTGAAGAAAGTGGGGTAAAGTCAACTAATATGTAGTCAATTTGGTGTTCTACCAAATACTTTTCAATTTGAGGGCTCATGCCATCGCTTGAGCAATCATCGACATAAATTACGCGGAAATTTTCATATTTTTGACTAAAAATCGAATCAAGGTTTGCTTTGTAATATTTCAGGTTATTATACGATGGAACAACTACTACCATAGGTTTTTCTGCAGAAAAAAGAGTGCAGAACGCAAATAGTGTGAAGAAGATTCTCATAAGTTTTTTCCTGTTAATTAAGTGGCTGATAAGGCGGCATATTACGAATTATACGGTCGAGTTCATTTTGCAAGTCTGCGTTTACTTTGTTATCATTGAGATTATTTGCAATATTATAAATGTAATTTACTCGAGAATGAAATACGTGCTTATCAGCTGCCATCTCAATCATCGGATACATGATCGCCATGTCCCATGCCATAGGAAAAAATTCGCCCTGATAAAGCAAATCATTTAGATCAATCTTCTTAAATAGCCATGAGTAAAAAGTTCGCAAATGAGACGGACATCTAAACTCTCTAAATGCGTTTCTCTTAACGATCTCCTCAGGAACTGGGATGCTCCATTTACACTCTCCTGTTGGATGCTCAATTAATTTGCCATGTGTAAGCCAGACTTCTTTTTTTGCGCTATAGGACTCGTTTACTCTTTGCAGCACCTTTTTATCAGAGAGCTTATCATCTCCGTCAACAAGAACGATCACATCCGAATCATCTGTACTCATTATAGCCCGATAAATATTCGCTAGCGCACCAGCACGATTGACATTGTGGATTAGAGTAAAGAAATGTTTCTCATTATTTACTTCGCGTTCAAATTGCTCGGTTACATCAGGAATATCACTGCCAAGGCCTTCTGCAAAATCAATTGATAAAAAATCAACTTCACGTCTTTGAAGATAGTCGTCTACCATTCGACTCATACCATCTGATGATCTATCGTCTATGTAAATTACTCGAAAATTTGTGTATTTTTGACTCAGTATTGAATCAAGGTTTCCTTCACAATATTTTGCATTATTGTAAGATGGTATTATGACTACGATAGACTTTTCAGAAGCCGGCCATGCTGCATACAAAGATATGCAAATCAGAAAAAGCGCAATTACTATAACTTCTAAAATTTTACGTATCATTTCTGAAATTCCTTGTGATCTTTGTCAAGAGCAAGTAGTTTTTTCTTGCAAGGCAAATCCCAGTTTTCCGGGTAACAATAAGAAGGCGATAATATGACTGTTGGAGGATGATCTACGCAATACCGATTCCAATGGCTCTCGTCATGCCATTTTGCTACAATACCAGCAGCAAGATCGTGGTCTATGAATGCTGCATTGGTCTTTGCAATATTTAGCACTTCTTTTGCTGTTCCTCCATAAAATCCACCACAATAGTAGTTCTTTCGAAGTTTCCTTGGGATATACGCTTTTGATCTATGGTCGGTTTCATTATGTGGACCCGGCTTACCAAAAAATCCAGGATGGAGTGTAGCTACTCTCTTTCCTAATATTTCATCTCCGCAGCTACTTACAAAAAGCATATCCGCATCGCATGCAAACAGGTAATCTTGAGTTTCTAACATTTCATGATTTTTAAGATAAACATGATAGCGACACATTGTGTCATAAGGCCAACCAAGTCTTTCCTGGTAGATAGAGATGAGATTATCTCTTGGCCTTATGTAGCCATCCGTAAATACAAAATAAGTTACATCATGGTTTTTGCAAAAATATTTTTCGGCTGAATCAATAAGAGGATCTATAAAAACAGTGTATTTTCCTGTTGCCATTATGATTAGCCCAACTTTTGCTCCGAAAAGTGTAGAAGACAAAATGAGAAAAAAACTTAAGGCAATTTTCAAGAAGAAATGCTCCATAAAAAAATAAATTTTAGATGTACTTATAAATTTATTCAAGACAATTTCACAAAACTAAATGATGCAAGGCTTTCTCAAGCGTCGGGTATTGAAATTCAAAACCACTTTCGAGAAGTTTTTTGGGAAGCACTCGCGCGGAAGTCAAGAGAAGTTCATCAGCCATTTCACCTTTGATCAATCTCAAAACACTTGCGGGGATACTCAGACCTAAAGGCTTTTGCAAGTAAGAGGAGACTTTTTTGCTAAACTCACAATTTTTTAGCGGGTTTGGGGAAGTTACGTTTATGGGGCCGTTTAATTCAGAGTGCAAAATGGCATGATAAATAGCAAGCGAGGCATCATCTATAGCTATCCAGCTCATGTACTGATCACCTGTACCAAGAATACCACCGAAACCTCTTCGAATTAATTTTACAAGCTCAAGAAGAGCTCCTTTCTTTGAACTGAGGACTACACCGAATCTAAGGTGGACTACACGTATTCCATGTACCTTTAAGAAATCTGAAGCGCTCTCCCAAGCCTTACACACTTCACCTAAAAAGGAATGGGGATTCGGCGCTGTTTGCTCATCTAATATATGATTTGCATGATCCCCATAATAGCCAATTGCAGAAGCACACAAAAAAACCTTTGGGGGACTCTGCAAACTTGCTAAAATTTTAGAAAGCTGCCTTGTCGTTTCTGTCCTGCTCTCTAACATTTCCTGTTTATTCTTTCTTGTCCAAGATCCTTGTATACTTTTTCCCCATAAATGAACGGCAGCATCAAAACCTTCTAGCTCACTTCTATTCACTTCTCCTGTCTCAGTATTGAAGAAAATATCACGACCCGACTTAACATCCTCTTCACTGCGAACAAGACTCCAAACTTCATGACCCATTGTCATCAAAAGCTCGGTCAAATTAGATCCAATCAACCCTTTCGTTCCACTCACTAAAATTTTCAAAGGTTTTACAGGATTTTTTAGCATCTCAAGATCCCGAATCATCATCTCGTGTTTATATTCAAAAAATCGCTGAAACCTTTTTTCGTATCTCTTTCTTCTATATGAAGGAAAAACCCAAGGCCAACTGAGTGTGTAGTCAACTCTTTCTAAAAGCTCGTATAAATTTTCGCCAAGCGACTTTATCTCAATTTGAAAATCAAGAGTTTTTACAGTGCCTGCCTCCTCCTTAATGCGAATCAGCTGACCGCCTATAGGATAATGAATACGAAATACTGCCTTAATCTTTCGGAAAAAGGGCCGTTGAAATAAAACATGCACTCTAACTTGACGTCCAGGCAATTCTTCAGTTGAAAGAACAGTTGCTCTCTCCCATGACGGAAGAGATCTAGAAAAGCACGTCCTTTGCAAATGCCAAGAATAGATTGCGTCTTTCTGGCTATTAATGAGCAATCGAACAGCAAACTTATTTATTTTCATGCTGTCCGATTGTAAGCTAAACTTTTAAATTACACAAACTTTATCTGCTGCAGCCGCCGCCCTTTTTGCCGCCATCTTTACACCCACAGCAACATCTTACTAAACAAATGAGTGACAACACCCCGGCTAATCCAATCACAATAAATATGATTCTTGGGGCCATTGGGTGCATAACAAACACTGAACTGATGACATCATAATTAGTAGCTCCCATAATTCCCACTTCTAGAGCCCCAATTACTACTAAAAACTTAACAATGTACTTAAAAATACTCATAACGTCCTCCTGTTATACCTGTAACTTAAAATGCAAAGACCATTATTGACAACAACAAAGAAACCGAATAGACTTTTCCTTATGATAAACGAAGCCGAACTTAAAGCCCTAAAAAGACTATCTAAACTTCAACTTACTGATGATGAAGAAGTTAATTTACTGAAGAATTTGCAGAATATTTTGAGTTCTGTTGCAACTTTAAACGAAGTTGACACATCGAATATAGAGCCATGCTGCCATGTTCTTGAAGGGATGCAAGCCCCTCTTAGAGAAGATATTGCAGAGCGCCTATTCTCAAGAGAGTTGTTTTTAAAGCAAGCACCTGAAAAAATTGCAGGAATGTTGAAAGTCCCACCCGTTATTAAGGAAGAGTAGGTTAAGTGTATAAAAAAAATGCAACTGAATTAAATGCTCTATTTCTCGATAAAAAGGTGTCAGCCGTTGAAATTACGAGCTATTTTTTAAACAGAATTCATGCTTTTGAACCAAAGATTCAATCCCTACTATCTCTTTTAGAGACAAGGGCACTCTCCAAAGCACATGAATTAGATCTGAAACTCCAAAGAAAAGAGCCTATCGGAAAACTTGGAGCCGTTCCCATTATCCTAAAAGACAACATGCATATAAAAGGGGAAAAAACCACTTGCGCTTCAAAGTTTCTGAAAAACTATGAAGCCCCATTTGATGCAACCATTACAACCTTAATTGAGAAAGCAGATGGAATTATCCTTGGCAAATCGAATATGGATGAATTTGCAATGGGCTCTTCCACAGAAAACTCTTCCTACCAAAAAAGTTATAATCCATGGGATTTAGAGTGCACACCAGGTGGTTCATCCGGAGGAAGCGCTGCTGCAGTATCAGCCATGCTTTCCCCTCTTTCACTTGGTTCTGATACAGGCGGATCCATCAGACAGCCAGCTGCCCTATGCAACCTATATGGATTTAAGCCAACTTATGGAAGAGTCTCACGGTTTGGCCTCGTCGCTTTTGGTTCTTCACTTGATCAAATCGGCCCTTTTGCAAGGTCTGTAGAAGACATTGCACTTATGCAAGAAGTAATCGCGCATCATTGCCCACACGATTCAACAAGCATTCCCAATTCAAGCGAAGCGTATCTAAATGAGTTAAAACTTTCTATCCAAGGAAAGACTCTAGGCGTCCCCTATGGTCTTCTCGAAAATATCGATGAGGAGATTAAAAACTCCTTTCTAGATGCTCTAAATGTATACAAATCTCTTGGAGTAAATGTAATAGAGATCAATCTCGATCTTATTAAATACTCAATCCCTGTCTACTACATACTAGCTACTGCAGAAGCATCTACAAACCTTGCGAGATTCGACGGTATTCGCTATGGAGTTAGAGCGCCAAATGCTAAGACATTGGATGAAATTTACGAACTTTCGCGCGGGCTTGGATTTGGACCAGAAGTAAAGCAGCGCATCCTTCTTGGAACCTACGTTCTTTCTGCTGGCTATCAAGATGCTTACTATAAAAAGGCTCAAAAAGTTCGTGCGCTCATTATTCAAGATTATAAAAAAGCATTTGAAATGTGTGATATGATTGCGCTTCCCACTACGCCCACAACAGCTTTTAAGTTAGGATCGATTGTAGACCCCGTAAAAATGTATATGCAAGATATTTTCACTATCTCTGCAAACCTTGCAGGAATTCCAGCGTTAAGTCTGCCAATTGCCCCTGCTAAAAATGGAATGCCTATTGGAATGCAACTTCAAGGCCCTATTCTTAAAGATGCAAGAGTTCTAAGATTTGCACACCATTTTGCAAATGCTACAAGCTTCCATAAAAATCTCCCACCCATTTTTGATAAGGAGATCTCATGAGTTATTATGAAGATTGGGAAGCCGTTATTGGGCTTGAAATCCATGCGCAATTAAATAGCAAATCACTCATGTTTGGAGAAGCTCCTAACCAATTTGGCGATGAACCCAACATCAATCTAGACTACCTAAATACTGGACAACCGGGCTCTCTTCCAGTAATTAACCACGAAGCCGTCAAAAAAGCCACAGCATTTGGGTTAGCAGTAGATGCCGAAATTAACTTAGTAAGTCTTTTTGATCGAAAATCATATTTTTATCCCGACTGTCCACTCAACTATCAAATCACTCAGTTTTATAAACCCATCGTAACGGGCGGAGAGATCATTACGGAAGTTGAAGGCAAAACAAAAACATTCCAAATCCACCACGCACACCTTGAAAACGATGCCGGAAAACTGATTCACTTCCCTGAATTTACAGGTGTTGACTTCAATCGTAGTGGGGCTCCTCTTCTTGAAATTGTCTCGGAGCCATGTATGCACTCTGCTAAAGACGCCTCCTCGTATGGCGCCGCAGTCAAAGCAATACTCGAGTATATTGATTCTTCTGAGTGCAATATGCAAGAAGGTCATTTCCGAATGGATGCAAATATATCTGTCAGAAAAAAGGGAGAAACAGGACTTCGCACAAAAACGGAAATCAAAAACATGAACTCCTTTTTCAATATGGAGCTAGCAATTGAATCCGAAATTCACAGACAAATTGAGTTTTATGAAAACAATCCGGGAAGCAAAATCATTAGCGGCACATACCGTTTTGACCTAGAAAAACGAAGAACCATTCTCATGCGTACAAAAGAATCTGCCGATGACTACCGCTACTTCCCCGAACCTGATCTACCGCCACTTGTATTAACTCGAAAATTTATTGATGATATCAAATCAGAACTTCCTGAACTTCCTCGTGCAAGATTCCAAAGATATGTTGAAATTTTAGGACTCAGCCGTTACTCAGCGCAGCTTCTTGTCGATGACAAAACTCTTTGTAATGATTTCGAAGAAGGGCTGAAAATTGCAAAAAACCCTAAATCCTATTGCAACTGGCTAACCGTTGAATTTATTGGACGGATCAAAGAGAGCGGAAAAACACTTCTTCAAATAGGTATCGATACAAAACAGATCGCAGAACTCTCAAACCTCATCGAAGAAGGAACCATCACAGGAAGAATTGCAAAATCTGTTGCAGATGACATGTTAAACTTTCCTGGCAGATCTCCCAAACAAATCGTAGCAGAGAACCCCGACTACCTTCCTATGACAGGATCAACGCTCATTGAGCCAATTGTTGACAAAATCTTAAGCCTCAATCAAGAATCCATCATCGATTATAAAGCGGGTAAAGACAAAGCGCTCCAATACCTCATCGGCCAAGTGATGAAAGAGTGCAAAGGAAAAGCTGACCCAGCAATCACGCGCGATCTCCTCCTCCAAAAAATCAACACCTTGTAAAATTATTCACCACAGAGCTCTCTTGGTAATTTATCTAGTCGGATTCAGGTTTTTTGCGGGATTGCTTCTTGCTGGAGGCTTTTAGTTTTGTCTCTTTGTTTTTCAGCTTGACTGATCTCGGCATACGGGTAGCTTTTCGCTTAGGTTTTTTATAATTGCGTTTTGCAACAGCCTTTCTAAGCTTTAGAAGACACTCTTTTTTATTCAGGTATTGACTCCTCTCTTTTTGAGAAGTAACCACAATGCCTGTTGGTATATGAGTTAGACGAATGGCGCTATTTGTCACATTTATGTGCTGACCTCCACTCCCACTTGCTCTATAGGCGTCAACTCTACATTCTGCAAGCAGTCCTTCATCTGATTCCGGAAGAGTAATCATGTGACATCACCTCTTGGGTGAAATTTATGAAAGGCAGCATTCAAGTGTTTTGTTGAAATGTGGGTATACCGATCTGTTGTTCCGATATTTGAGTGCCCTAAAAGCTCTTGAATAATTCTTAGATCAGCGCCATTTTCTAAAAGATGCGTCGCATATGAGTGCCTTAGTGTATGAGGAGAAACAATTTTTTCAATACCTGCTTTTTCCGCATACTCTCTTACAAGGGCCCAAACAAACTGCCTATTAATTCGTTTTCCTCTTTCTGTGATAAAAAGAGGTGGATCTTCCTTCTCGTTTTCCCTTCGGTCCAATAAATATAGATCTAATACTTCCACTGTTCTTTTTGCAATCGGAAGAGCTCTTTCCTTCCCGCCCTTTCCCTTAACTCTCACAACTGCTTCATCCACGTCAAATAAGTTCAAATTACAAAGCTCTGAAACCCTAATTCCTGTTGCATAGAGAAACTCTATTATAGCTAAATGAAACAGATTATCACATGCGTCTAACATTTGATTTACTTCTTTTTCAGTCAATACAGTTGGTAATACCGTTTTTAATTTAGGACTCTCCCAAAAAAGAAACTGATTGGAGCTAACGTGTCCATTCTTGTGTAAATACCGAAAAAAAAGCTTTAAAGATATCCAAATCCGCGCAATGGAATTTTCATGATAGTCATTTGCATTTAAGGTTTCTAAGAAAGAAAGGAGTCCTTCCTCAGAAATTGGTAGAGAGCATTTAAAAAATAGCCGAATATCAGACTCATACGCTTTTAACGTATTTTGACTAAGCCCCCTTTCAGAGGCTAGGTATATAAGAAAGTTCTCTAGTTTTGAGATCATAATGTGGAAGATTGACATAGCTCTCATTTTCTGTCACCGATTTCTTCCATAAATAGAGCATCCCACCAGTTTGAGCGCCTATCATCATTGATCCGACAGCAACTGCAAGAGTGAGCATAGCTCCTCCACCTGCAAAGACAACGCCAGCCGCAACAGACGCAATCGTCAATGCTAAGTGAATTGCCATAACTCGTCTTTCTTTTAGTGGGATGGGCCCTCTAAATTTCTTGAAGTTTTCAACCATTTTTTTAGTATCTAACGCAGACGTAATCAAAGTTACTGTTAGCATCATTACAACCCCTGCCACAAAAACAGTTCCACCTGAGAATATCGTTGTTAATACAAAGCCTGTAATCGCAATCGCTGTCGCAAAAAGCATCAAATAGTGTTTTCTCTTAACAGCTGCAATGTCTTTTTTTGCTTGCGCTACAACATCACCAGCAGATTTACCCTCTTTAATCATAGTAAGAGATAGAGAATTAGCGCCAAAATTTTTTCTATACTCAGCACCATTTGCTAACCAAGCATGAGCTTCTAAAAAAGTATAACGATCTTCAATCCCTCTCTTATCAAGCATGTTAGAAAAAGAAATCACGGGAAGCAATTCTTTAATAGAGCGCACAAACTGAAACAAATAAAGCGCTCCAAAACCTACAGTTGCAATATTCCCCAGAACAGATGCAGCAACTTTTCCTGTTTTATTAGCGGTCTCAAGGCCAGTCAGAGTGAGTGTCCTTACTCCAGCAATAACCACACCCGTCCCAACTTCAACAGCCGATTTAGCCATATCCATCTTTGCAAATTCCATCCCAGCGACATCATTTACCGTTTTAGCAGTTTCGTAAGCGCTCTTTGCATTTCCATAGCCGAAATAGCCACTAACAACACTACCAACCGAAGTAATACCGAAACCTGCATTGAATTTTCCGCCTGAGTTATCTAGTCCCGTAATAGGAGCCGCAACACGAGCAAGAAAAGAAATTGTAGAAGGACCATTACCAAAAAGATCAATAGGCTTTGAGCACTGAGCTCCACTGCTCATTTTACCCATAACTCCAGCTCGAGGAGAAGGGAGAGTTCTTTCAAATCTCACTCCTGACACCGGTCCTGATACTGTCCTTTCCATAATAAACCTGCTTTGTTCAGGTATCATTATAACATAATTATAATTATAATGCACAGTTTTGATAAAAATATGATTTTATTGAATGAAATTAAAGAATTTGCTATAATATAGACTAATAACTATCTTTTATTATAGGAGTATTTATGGATTCATCAGGACCATCAGGACCATCAGGACCATCAGGACCACCATATCAGAGCGCAGGAGCACCCGCTGGAGGATATCCAGGAGCACCTGGAGACGGCTGTAGCACTAGCGCAACACATATAGCAGGACCACCAGCCCTAGCAGCAACGCCCAGCAGATTAGAGCACAAAATTGGTCAAGTTACCCTACCTAATGGAAGAAAAATGGACGTTTTTATCCTTCTAAAAGACGATAGTGGCCATGAAATGCCTTTTCCTGCTAATTTTTCACATACAGCCAAAATTATAAAATTATGTCAAAAAATCATAGATGAATTAAAGCCTCCAGAAGATGCAACTGATATCAAACTAGCCGATAGCGGGCTTAAATATGTTGATAGAAGTACAGCTACTCAGACCTTAAACTACAAGCATGGATCAGGGCAAAAGAGAAACCGATATTCAGAATATTGGTGGAATAGAACTATCCACATTCTAAAAACGGGCAGTACTGAAAATTTTGCGCAAGTGAGCGTTTAATAGGTTTGGGAGCTTCCACAAGAGCATGAGCCTCTGACGTTTGGGTTGCTAATTTTAAAGCCAGCCCCATTTAATCCGTCATAAAAGTCAATTTCTGCTCCGAGTAGTCTTGGAACTGCCTCTGTTTCTACGTGGATTTCAACGCCATTAGAGAGAAAGAGAGTCTCTTCAGGGGTGATATCTTCCGCAAAGTCAAGGACGTATTCAAAGCCACTACAGCCTCCTGGCTGATCGCCAAATCGTAAAGCGTACTTAGAGAGCCCTTCTTCTTTGCAAAGCGCTATAAACTTATCTGCAGCTCTTTTTGTAAGACTTATCGTAGTTAGATCAGTCTTCTGCAATAAAATTTCATTTAATATACTTGTAAGAGACTCAATTTCAGCATCTTGCATTCCATGACCTAGCATCCCTGTTTCCAAGGTTTCCCATGTAGCGGCTCCACAACCAACACAGTGAAGTCCGTGATTTGTCATTTCTTGAGCAAGTTTTTGGCTTTTTTCAGGCCATTTGCCCAAAATATCTGCAATTGTCATCTCTTTTGTGATCATATTAAAACTTTACCTTTACCCTACCGTGTTTCTTCATTTTGCATTGGCAAGCCAAACGCTCGCAACCCTCATCACCAAGGAAGTCTTTCTCCTCCTGAGTAAATTCGGTGAGATTTTCCATTCCTTCAACAACCTCAATCACACAAGTCCCACAAAGTCCCTCTTCACAAGCAAACGGAATCCCCGCCTCCTCACAGCACTCTTTGATTGATTCGCCTTCGCAAACCTCAGCTTCTTCATCATCATTAAAAATTATCTTTCCCATAGGGAAGCTATTAAACCCTATTTCCCCTATTTTTGAAAAGAGTAAAAAAAAAATAAAAAAATTTTACTACAGACTCGACTTTAGGTTTTTTATTAACTCTTTTTAGTATAAAAGCTTCTCAAAATTCATCAGCGCAGAGGCTTGAGGCAAGCCCCAAGCGGCAGAGACGCTGAGGTCACGGAGAAATATAAAAAAGTATATTACGCCCCGTTATTTATATGCGTATTATAATTGGATTATTGCAAAAAAAAGCAAATAAGAAAAATTAGCTTTTTCTCAGCGTTCTCTGCGCCTCTGGTGCGCTCTAGCGCCTCTGCGCTGATGATTTTTGACGATTTTGCATGCAACGTTCAGATTTAGTTATCAAAAAATCCTAAAGTCGAGACAGAGTTCACAGAGAACAAAGAGGCGCTGCGCGCAAAAAAAGATTCAGCATAATTGGGGGGTCAGACGTCACTATCTCACGGTTTGCTTGCAAACCGTGAGATAGTGACGTCTGACCCC
>JACCDG011161761.1_pt1 | contig 130358 bp, 179 predicted proteins | sample 7442471 | NCBI WGS metagenome assembly JACCDG01 (sample SAMN15323444, study PRJNA562643) | freshwater metagenome | isolation source: river surface water | place: USA:Blue River Watershed | collected 2017-08-17
ACTCAGGGTACTCAGGGCATCCAAGGTATTCAAGGTAGCCAAGGTATACAGGGTATTCAGGGCAATCAAGGTCTGCAAGGCATTCAGGGTATCCAAGGCATCCAAGGTCTGCAAGGCACTCAGGGTATACAGGGACTTCAAGGAAATCAAGGCGTTCAGGGCATCCAAGGCAATCAAGGTATCCAAGGTATACAAGGTAATCAAGGTATTCAGGGTATCCAAGGTAACCAAGGTATTCAGGGTATCCAAGGCATTCAAGGTCGTCAAGGTATCCAAGGCATTCAAGGCACTCAGGGTGTACAAGGTATACAGGGATTCCAGGGCATACAAGGATTTCAAGGTATACAAGGTGTACAGGGTATACAAGGAATTCAGGGTGTACAAGGTATACAGGGATTCCAGGGCATACAAGGATTTCAAGGCATTCAGGGTATTCAAGGCGTTCAAGGCGTTCAAGGATTCCAAGGTATACAAGGCGTTCAAGGATTCCAAGGTATCCAAGGCATACAAGGATTCCAAGGTGTCCAAGGTAATCAAGGTATTCAAGGTTTAAAAGGAGACACAGTTCAGGGTACAAGTGGAACTAGTGTGCAGGGTATCCAAGGTCCACAAGGTATTCAAGGTGTCCAAGGTATACAAGGATTTCAAGGCGTTCAAGGCGTTCAAGGCGTTCAAGGATTCCAAGGTATACAGGGTGTGCAAGGATTCCAAGGTATACAGGGTGTGCAAGGCGTTCAGGGTATACAAGGTATTCAAGGTATACAAGGAAGACAAGGCATACAAGGTATACAAGGTAATCAAGGCATACAAGGTATACAAGGGTTCCAAGGCATACAGGGCATTCAAGGTAACCAAGGCATTCAGGGTATTCAAGGCGCTCAGGGTATTCAGGGTATCCAGGGCATACAGGGTATCCAAGGCATTCAGGGAATCCAAGGTATTCAGGGCCGACAGGGTATTCAAGGCGTTCAAGGATTCCAAGGTATACAAGGCATTCAAGGTAATCAAGGCGTTCAGGGTATTCAAGGCGTTCAAGGATTTCAAGGTATACAAGGTAATCAAGGTATACAAGGTAATCAGGGCATTCAAGGCATTCAAGGCATTCAGGGTATTCAAGGTAACCAGGGAATTCAAGGTAACCAGGGAATTCAGGGTATTCAAGGTAACCAGGGAATTCAGGGAATCCAAGGCATACAGGGTATCCAAGGCATACAGGGTATCCAAGGTAATCAGGGAATCCAAGGTAATCAGGGAATTCAAGGTATTCAAGGTACTCAGGGAATCCAAGGCATTCAAGGTATTCAAGGTAATCAGGGAATCCAAGGCATTCAAGGTAACCAAGGTATTCAGGGTATCCAAGGCACTCAGGGCATTCAAGGCATTCAAGGCACACAGGGTCCTCAGGGTATCCAAGGCACTCAGGGCATTCAAGGCATTCAAGGTCGTCAGGGTATTCAAGGCACTCAGGGACCTCAAGGTGTTCAAGGATTTCAAGGTATCCAAGGCAATCAAGGCATTCAAGGTATCCAAGGTGCACAGGGTCCTCAAGGCATTCAAGGTACTCAGGGTGTTCAAGGACTTCAAGGAAGACAAGGCATTCAAGGCAACCAAGGCATTCAAGGCAACCAAGGTGTTCAAGGTCTACAGGGACTTCAAGGTTCTGGCGGACCAGGTAATGTGATCACTGCAACAGACGTTTTGACAGATGCAACTTTTTATCCTGTGTTTGTCTCAGCAGCAGGTAGCAGTCAAACTCCTTCCATAACAACAGGAAAGTTATACTTTAATCCTGCAACAGGTGATCTGTCTGCAACAAACTTCAATTCACTTTCTGACATGCAGTACAAAGAAAATCTTGAATTTATTGATGATCCGTTTATAATACTAGACAGAATAACTTCCTATAAGTTTAATTGGAAAGATACAGGCGAGATAAGCTATGGTGTTATGGCCCAACATCTTGAGAAGATAATGCCAGAACTCGTTAAGACAAATGAAAGCGGTCAAAAAACTGTACACTATATACCATTGATAGCTATTCTGATTGAGGCTGTAAAGCAACTGAAAAAGTAATATTTGAATTGGATACATTATGAAAATCTTCTCTGAATTTGTTTTGAAGAACGGTGGAAATATTAAGCCTCTTATCATAGATGCCTCAATAACCAATGGTACCGCCGTTTTTAATCCTAGTGTTTTTGTTGATGGTAATAAAACATACATCAACATTAGGCATTGTCAGTATACTCTGTATCATTCAGAATTGAATGTCTTTGAACATCCTTGGGGACCACTCATCTATTTTAATCCAGAAAACGATATGACTTTAACAACTCACAACTTTTTCGGTGAGTTGGATGAAAACTTGAATATGAAATACTGTCACAAAGTTGATACGAGTGCGCTTGATATTCCACCTGTTTGGGAATTTATAGGACTAGAAGATGCTAGAATTGTAAAATGGGATAATAAGATTTATCTGTGTGGCGTCAGAAGGGATACCAAGTCAGATGGTCAAGGCAGAATGGAACTATCTGAATTGGAAATATCTGAGCATCATGTAAAAGAGATTTCAAGATTTCGTATTCCAGCACCAGGAAGTGATCAGTCTTATTGTGAAAAGAACTGGATGCCTATAATTGATATGCCGTATCATTTCATGAAGTGGTCTAATCCTGTTGAAATCGTTAAAGCTGATCCTCACAACAAAACATGCACAAGCGTTTTCGTAGGTGATAAACCATACTTTGATTATGATCAAAGAGGTGGCGGTCAAATTATTCCTTTCGGAGAAGGTCATCTCTCACTCATTCATGAGACATCCTTAGAGAGAAGCTTGGCTGAAAGAAAAGATGGAACGTACAGACATAGGTTTATCTATTGGAATAAAAATTGGGAACCAATCTACAAATCAAAACTGTTCTCGTTTCTAGGTGGTAGAATTGAATTCGCATGTGGTCTTGCTAGAAGAGATGACGATATCTTTGTTACTTTTGGTTTTCAAGACAATGCTGCATATGTTTTGAAAACGGATACTCAGGTTATGAAGGACTTTATATATGCTTGAATCTTTGATTAGAGATTATGCTTTTGATACAGAAAATCCTCAACTAAACTATAAGCTTGGACTAGAGTATGAAAGAATAGGTCATACTGCGGCCGCCATATCTTATTTTCTGAGAGCAGCAGAAAGAACAGATAACAAGCTTCTAAGTTATGAATGTCTGATTCGTATTGGCAACTGTTTTGACAGACAACAGAATAGACCATTCACTGTAAAAAGCATGTATCGTCGTGCGATAACATTGATGCCTGAAAGACCAGAAGCATACTACTTTATGGCCAAGTATAGTGCATGGGAAACAGTTTTCATAGACACGTTGATGTTTTCTAGTCTGGCTTTTCATAACTGTAAAGATAAAGAGTATGAAGACTTGAATGTTGGATATCCAGGATTCTGGTCTTTTCATTATTACAATGCCCTATCTTCTTGGTGGAATGGTAGAAGTAAAGAATCTAGGGAAGAATTTGAGTATTTGAAGAAACACCATTTCAACGACATGGACCATTATCATAGAGAATCTGTTATGAACAATCTTACACACATATACAAAGCCTTAAACATTACTCCAGAAAAAAAGAAGGTAGTTGATTATTTCACATTCTATGCTCCAACAATGAAAGAGATGTTGAAGCTAAGAATTCATATGCTGAAAGATTATGTTGATGAGTTTGTCATATCAGAACTGAACAAAACTCACAGTGGTATTCCTGTTGAATATCAACTTGAAAAAACTTTGAGAGAACTTAACATACCTAATCTGAAAGTAAAGATTATAAAGGTAGAGATACCTGAAGAAGATGATCTTGTCATTACGGATATTGATAGAATTAATGCTGGAACAAACAACAATAATGACAACTCTTTAAAAGCTAGAGTTAGAGAAAGATTGGGCATTGATTCGCTTCTTAGCGTATTGGATCATTATGATAACGATACTGTTTTCATTATCAGTGACGCAGATGAAATCATGAGGCCAGAATCTATAGATTATGTCTCAAACATTGTTAGACAACATCAAGAATGCATTATCAGATTGCCAATGGTTCTTCTTGAGGGTCGTGCTGATTTGCGTGTCTATAATAGAGAAACGAATCAACCCATGGAATGGACAGGTGCAGTGATAACAACAAAACAGCATTTGCTTAAAGCGACACCCGCACAAATGCGTTCAAATGCACTAAATCCTTTTCCTGTAAGTTTCATAACTCATAATGGAAAGTTTATTCAAGATTTAGGTTGGCACTTCTGCTCAATGGGCGGAAAAGAATTGGTCAAGTTTAAATTCAAATCATCTTCACACTATGATGATTTGTTTCCATCTTCACTCATCAACGATAAGTTCTCTTCAAAAGAAAAGATGAACTTCATTGATAGTACACAATTAAAAGAAGGTGAGCATGGCGTCAGTGCAGAAAAGAACCGAATACTGAAAAAGTATCCTGTTGAAGATTTACCAAAAGTTATCTTTGACTTGCCTTCTGTTAAGCAGTTTCTTTTTCCTGAAGAGATTACATCAACAAAAAATGACACGAAAGTTCAAGTTCAAAAACTCTATGCCGAGTATGATAGCAAGTACGGCAATTGGGGTTGGTCAACTCTAGATAAAGCTGGATGTCTAATTGATTATGTAGACGAACTTTGTCAAGATTTTCCAAATCCTGTTTGTGTTGAGATTGGCGTTTACGGTGGAAAAAGCACACTTCCTATGGCTCTTGAACTAAAGAGACACGCTAGAGGTAAACTTTATGCAATAGATCCTTGGAGCAACGAAGAGGCAACAAAAGGATATGATGGACCAAACTATGATTACTGGAGTACCATTGATCTAAATCATATTCGTGGTATATACGATACAGTTTTAGACTCATCTAAACTTAGAGATTATGTAACAACTATCGCAGACACTAGCGATAATGCACCAACTATTGAAAACATTAATCTGTTATACATAGATGGTCAACATACTGATCAGGCTATTCGTGATGCAAACAAATATGCATCACAAGTTGTTATTGGTGGCTATTGTATTGTTGATGATGTTACATGGGGTGATGTTGCTAGAGTTCCTGATGTATTGGAAAGTATGGGCTTTGTATATGTTCATAGTGTAGATACCGCTGCGGTATTCAAAAAATTCTGTACTCGTTATGATGTTGATGGTGCAATTGGATATAAGTGTGGACAATAATGAAAACTGTTTTATTCTATCATGTGTATCTTGATGATCATGGTCACTGGTCTAACATTGTAAATGAACAACTTTCATGTGCCGAAAACTTTCAGCTTCTTGATGCTACTGATGAGCTACATGTTACTTGTGTGAGTAATAACTATTATAAAACAAAGTGGCTTAGTGTTCTCGTCAACTCTTATTTCAAGAGAGCAGCAATTGAAGAAGTTTTAGATCCATTTGTTGATGATCTAGAAATGCTTAACAGTTATCCAAACTTTGCAAAAGATGGTGTTGAAAGTAAGAATACTGAGCGTTATACACAAAAGAAAATCTACGATATGTCCATGAAAGAAAACATGAGACTATTATATTTTCACTCGCGCGGAATAACTTTCAGTCTTCGTACACTTTTTGAGGCCAGACAAAACAATACCAAATGGATATACGATAACCAGTATCAGAAGCTTACGTATCTTTCAAGACAGTTTTTGAATTGGGCTGCAATTGAGAACTGGCAGCAAATGGCATTAGCATTGAATTCATATGATGTTGCGAGTATTAACTATCAGCAATTTCCAATGCCTCACTTTAGCGGTAATACGTGGTGGACAAAATCAGATTACATTAAGACTTTATCAGATCCATGGAACATAACTTGGTGGAGAAACATACAATCAAATTTGCCTGATGGTCATGCTCTCAAAACAGGGTTCTCATCGTCTGATAGATTCAGAGATGAATTTTGGATCAATTCAAATCCTGAAGCAAAACTGTACAATTTGATAAATTTGGAAGCGCATGAAAATCCTCTAAAGCAGATAGTCAAAAAAGAAGTTTATGCCAGCAAGACAATTAATTCCATTTGATATAAATAGAATTGCTAATAGTCTAAGGAGACGAAGATGGCAATAAAAGTATCACAAATAACAGTCATTGATGACACCAGAAATGTATCTAATGTTATCAATGTAAGCGCAAGTACAGTCTATGCAAATTCTGGTTTCTTTGAAAACAGTCAGAATGTCATTGCAAATTATACCATAACCAATAGAAATGCATTGAGTGCAGGTCCAGTCACGATTAATCCTGGAGTAACAATAACTGTTGGCGCAGGTTCTCGTTGGGCCGTAGTTTAAGGAGTTGTCATGTCAACATTAATAACAGGCACAGTCAAAACAGAATTAACAACTCAAGAATTACAACTGACTACAGGTAACACATTAGGCGCAGTTTTAGTTATAAATCCAAACACATCATCAAGACTGACAGGTACTTTTACTACAACAAGTACGATTAGTGATAATAAAGGTGATGTTAGAGATATTCCTTTACGAACAGTTGCAGGATCATACACATTGGTTGGTAATGATCTCGGTAGAACAATTAGCACTACAGGCAGTGTGACAATACCTGCAGGTGTATTCAGTGCTGGTGATCCTATTACAATTTTCAATAACACATTAGGTAATATAAGTCTCATAGCAGGCGCAGGCGTAACTCTTTATTTTGCAGCAACAACTGGAACAGGATCACGCATACTTACAGCTAGAGCATTATGTACTATTCTGTGTTTAGGCACAAATACTTTTGTTGTTAGTGGTGTAGGCGTTTCGTGACAACACAACAGGTTCTTCTTGGTCTAGCAGAAATACCAGTTCAAGTTAACTATCTTGTTATAGCTGGTGGCGGCGGTGGAGGCGAAGCAGGAAACGATAGCGGTGGTGGTGGTGCAGGTGGATACATAGAATCCGCTACAATACTAAAGACTAATTTTTATTACAATGTAACAATTGGTGCTGGCGGCGCTGTTAATGCAAATGGTAGTGCCACAACTTTTCATGATATAACTTGTATAGGTGGTGGTCGTGGTGGTTCTGCTGCTGTAGCAGGAAATGCAGCGGGAAATGGTGGTTCAGGTGGAGGCGGCGGAGACATTACACCGGCTGCTGGACTTGGAACAGCAGGACAAGGTTATAATGGTGGTGCTTTTGCCGCAGACGGCGGCGGTGGAGGTGGCGCTGGTGGTCCTGGCGGAGATGGAAACACACTAGGTATTTCAAGAGGTGGTGATGGTCTGATATCATATCTAACATCATATCCAATAGGTAGAGGTGGAGGCGGTGGCGGTGGCATTGACGCAGGTACAGGTACAACTGGTCAGGCAGTTGATGGTGGCGGTGCAGGAGGAGCATCAACAGCACAATCTGGTGCTGCAAACAAAGGTGGTGGTGGCGGCGGTTTAGGAAATGATGTTGTCGTAACACGAAACGGTGGTTCAGGTGTTGTCATTTTATATTATCCAGCATTTCTTGAAATAGAGGCTACCGCAGGACTAGTTTACACAACAAATTATGATGTGTCGTTTAATAACTATAAAATAACACAATTTACTGGAGGTACAGGACAGTTTAGATGGGTTGTTGCGCCAGGATCTCAAACTGTTGTTTTATCTACAGCCTCAGCAATTGATCAAACTTGGACTGTTCCTGCAGACTTCACATCCATCAACAGCATTCACGTTATAGGTGGAGGTGGAGGCGGTGCAGGAGGATCACCTACAGCAGGTGTTGGTGGAGGTAATGGTGGCGGTGGCGGTGCTTATTCAAGCATAAGAAATTTAAGTCTTGTTTCTGGATCCGCAGTAACATATAGAGTTGGTTTAGGTGGAACAGGAAGTTTGAGTGTTGCATCTGGTGTGCCAGCAGCAGGCGGCACTGGAGGTGATTCTTGGTTTAATGGTACGTCTTTAGCCACATCTTCAGTTGGCGCAAAAGGTGGAGCAGGCGGTACAGCAGGATCAGCAGGCACAACTCAACCTTTAGGAGGTGCTGCGGCTTCAGGTGTAGGAACAACGAGATTTTCTGGCGGCAATGGTGGAGCAAAAGTCACAAACGTTGCAGCATCCAGCGGAGGTGGAGGCGCAGCAGGTCCTAATGGAAATGGTGCAGACGGCGGTGGTGGACTTTCAGGATTATTTTCAGGTGCTGGTGGCGGAAGCGGAGGTGGTACAGCTGGCGTTAATACTCGCGGCGGCGATAACTACTTAGGAGGCGGTGGCGGTGCGTATCAAAGCGGCAACGGTTCTAATGGTGGTGGTGGAGGAGCAGTAAGTGGTGCTACTGCTCTTGGTGGAAATGGTGGTAATGGAAGTGAATGGCTTGTAGCTGGTGCAGGAGGAGGTGCAGGAGGTTCTGGCCGACAGCCTGGCAGTAATGGAGGTCTTTACGGAGGCGGTGGAAGTGGTTGTGGAACTGGTACTTCTACAATGAGCGGCGGTAATGGCGCTCAAGGCGTTATTGTAATAATATATCAGTTGTAAACATGGCACATTACGCATTTTTAGACGCAAACAACATAGTTACTGAAGTCATTACCGGTCGTAATGAGTGGGAAGATGATATTGATTGGGAAAAATTTTATGGTCGCATTCGTGATCAAAAATGTGTGAGAACATCATACAATGGAAATATAAGAGGTAAGTTTGCAGGCATTGGTGATTACTATGATAACGTTTATGATGTGTTTATAACGCCAACACCTTCAGCAAACAATACAAGTTCAGGAACAGAATAAAATGTCTACATTAAGAGCAGCTAACGTTGAATTTGATTCTACATCTACTGTAAAGATAGGCTACCATCAGGATGCTGTAGTGCGTATCACTTCAACGGGTGCTTTAAAAATACCTTCAGGTATAACAGCAGCCCGTCCATCAGTTGCAGAAGCTGGTCTTTTCAGGTATAATAGTGATACAGATAGTTTTGAATATAGAAACGCATCAACATGGGTAAGATTGGAAACTAAAACTGTTTCAGCTGGATTACCAACTGGTGGATTGGACGGAGATATTTGGTTTAAAGTTTAATTTTTCTTGACATCTTAGCCAAGAAGTGTTATATATAGTGTTGTAAAGTTCTTGCCGACAGGAAGAACTCAATCAAAATCTAACTTGCTAAACAGGAGTTAACACATGAACAAGATGCTTTTTGATCCTTTTTCTTTTTCCAACTTTCCCAAGCAATTCAATACCACAGTTGGCTTTGAGCCCATCTTAAAGAAGCTGGCTGAACTTGGCGAAACTATGCCTAAGATTCCTACCTATCCACCTTACAATATCAGACAGACTGGTGAAAACACCTACGTTATTGAAATCGCTGTTGCTGGTTTTGGCAAGCAGGATCTGGAATTGGAATTGCAAGACGGCAAGCTTACCGTTAAGGGTAATATCCAAACAAACGATACAGACGAAAACTATATCTTTAAGGGTATTGCTGATCGCGCATTCACTCGTCAATTTGTTCTGGCCGATACTGTTGAAATCAAGAATGCAGACCTTATCAACGGTATGCTCAAGATTTGGCTTGAACGTTTCATTCCCGAAGAGAAGAAGCCAAAGAAGATCAACATCGGTGAAACAAACGATAAGGCTGAAAAGCAGTTTCTTTCTGAAACTGGCAGTAAAGCAACTCAAGAATATCTAAACGATAGAACGGAAAAGTAATGACCAAGTTTCTAAAAAACTTGTTCAAATTTCGCTCTGAACAAGACCGTATGTATAACTATCTAAGTCAGGCTACGGACCGAGTACATCTAGAACATCTTCAACGTGAATGGGATCGCATGTCTCATAAGCAGAGGAGTAACTGGTAGTGCTACCTTATACTGACGAAGAAAATGATTGGCTATCTGGCAACTAACACTACAAACTGAGGGACAACTTCCCTCAGTTTAATTATGGAAATGTTATGAATACAGAATTTTCTTTGATACAGCAGAAGAAAATAAACGTTTCAAGAAATGATATCTTGGAACGACTATCAGATAGGTATAGGTGGCCAATTGTTTATCCTTGGAATCAACCGTCTGTAGAATTTATCTTATCTGATGGATCAAAGCTTCATCGTGAGTTGTTTCTTGATGATGGTTATCTGAATAGTGATTATGCCGTTCAATTGTATCAAAGTGGATATACTCTTCTGTTATCAAATGTTGGCAGTCTGTTCAATGATTTTCTCTATGTTCAAAACATTCTCAATAAAACACTTTCAAAGAACATCAATATAAATCTATACGCTGGTGAAGGATCGAAGAGTGTTTCGTTTCCTCCACACACACATGAATATGATGTTTTGGTAAAAAACATCTCAGGTAAAAGTGTTTGGATTCTAGATGATCAAAATCCTGTTCTTCAGAATCAAGACATTTTGTTCGTGCCTAAATTTTCTCGTCATGCAGTGACTTCTATTGTTGGCGATAAAATATCTTTGACTTGCAATTTAATATAACTCAGGAGAAACTATGACTAATAAGCTATTGATTGCTCTTTCCGCTGTACTCTTTGCCTTTGGCACAAGCGCAGCTTATGCTTCCCGCGATACAATCCGTATTGTAGGTTCCTCTACCGTTTATCCATTTACAACTATTGTAGCAGAGAATTTCGGCAAGAAGAGTGGATCACCTACTCCTATTGTTGAATCAACTGGTACTGGTGGTGGAATCAAGATGTTTTGTGAAGGTACAGGAGAAGATACTCCTGATGCAGTGAATGCCTCACGCGCTATCAAGGAAGCAGAACTTGAAACTTGTAAGAAGAATGGCGTCACTGTAACCGAAGTTAAGATCGGTTATGATGCTATTGTTCTAGCCATGGCCAAAGAACACGAAGAAATGGCGTTGACTACGAATGATATCTATCGTGCATTAGCACGGTACCATCTTGTTGATGGTAAGTTTGTTGAGAATACCTTTAAGACATGGAATGAAGTGAATCCTTCTTTACCTAATAGCAATATTGAAGTGCTTGGACCTCCTCCTACTTCTGGTACGCGCGACTCATTTGTTGAGCTTGTCCTAGAAAAGGAATGTAAGACTGCAATCAAGCAAGCTGGCATTGAAGTGTCGCCTGATGATGAAAAGAAGTATTGTAAGTCCATGCGCGAAGATGGTGCATTCATTGAAGCTGGTGAGAATGATAATCTAATCGTTCAGAAGCTTCAAGCTAATCCAAACGCACTCGGTATCTTTGGCTATTCTTTCCTTGAAGAAAATGGTTCTACTATCAAGGGTGCTAGTATAAACGGTGTTGTTCCTGAGTATGATGCAATTCAGAAGGGTAATTACTCTATCTCTCGTCCTCTCTTCGTATACTTCAAGAACGAACATCTTGATGTGATTCCTGGTCTTAAGGAATTTATTGAGGAGTATAAGAGTGAAGAAGCAATCGGCTCAGAAGGTTATCTTACTGAGAAGGGTCTAATCGCACTTAACTAAGTTGACATTGTGGAGAGGATGCTATATAATAGTGTCCTCTCTTTCGTTATAGGTATATCATGAAACTCATTATTGAAAAATCTGTGGTCGTCATCACACCAACTATCGGTTCTCCTAAATTAGCTGACGCTATTGCTTCTGTTCAACAGCAAACATATTCTAATATCAAACATCTAATTGTAATAGATGGGATTGAACACTGGAAAAATGCTATGGATCATATTCCAGTAACACTTGATTCTGAAGACAAAAGATATAATAATATAGTAGTGACAACAATACCGTTTAATACAGGCGCAAATGGTTTTTACGGTCATCGCATTTATGCTGGCATTCCTCATTTAGTTAATGCTGATTACATCTTCTTTCTTGATGAAGATAACTGGTATGATCCTGATCATGTCAAATCTCTTGTTGAAGTCTTAGACAAGGGAAATGACTTTGCATATTCATTCCGTAAAATTTATGATCAAGATAAGAAGTATATTGCGGATGATAACTGCGAAGCTCTTGGTAAATGGCCAATTTATTTCTCACATGACAATCCGCAGTATCTTGTAGACACTTCATCATTTGCGTTTGAGCGTAGGTTCTTAGAACAGACTTGTCATCTTTGGCATTCTGGTTGGGGTGGTGATCGCAGATACTTCTATGCTGTACGTGATACTGCAAAGTATGATACAAACTATAAGCATACTCTTTGCTATAGAACAGATTCAAATCCTAACTCTCCTGACGCTGAATTTTTTATCAATGGCAATCAGAAGCAACTTGAACTTTACAAAGGAAAACTGCCTTGGATCTCTTAAATCTCTTATACACAATACAACGTGATGAATCTAGAAAGAATGATGAGAACATTATCTTCCTAGGTTACTGTCTGGCTTTTGCACATAAATCTTATGCTCAAAATTTTCAAGATGTTTGGGCACTATATGAAAATGACTTTAAGCGCAAGGGCTTCTATGTTGAGTTTGGTGGCACTGATGGTTTAACGTCAAGCAACAGCTACATGCTATCAAAACACTATGGTTGGTCAGGTATCATCGCTGAACCAAATCCAATCTGGCATGAAAAGCTTTCGCTTAACAGAGATGATTTGGATACAGTTATCTCTCATGATTGTGTATACACTGAGACTGGTAAGACACTAGATTTTCTTGCTGTTGAGGATGCCGATCTTTCAACTATTCAAGGTTATGGAAAAGATGATGAGCATTCATCTAAAAGAGAAAGTGGAAACGTGATCCAGGTTAATACTATAACTCTGTTGGATCTTCTAAAAAATAATAACGCACCAGCTGATATTGACTACATGTCAGTTGACACAGAAGGCAGTGAGTATGAAATCCTCAAGACATTCTTTGAAACAAACAAAAATTATAACGTAAAAGCTTTTACAGTAGAACACAACTTTAATGTTGACTTTCGCGTAAACTTGTTTAAGCTTATGCGCGATAATGGTTACACACGAAGATTTGTGGAATTCTCACGTTGGGATGATTTTTATGTTAAGGAAAAAGTATAATGGGTAAAGACTTAATCATTGGTGGTGCATCTAACTATGGATGGAATGAACTCAAGTATTGGATAAACTCTATTCAGCGTTCTGGTTTTCAAGGTGATATTGTTGTTGTGGCCACGTCCATCACAAGAGAAACAATTGAAAAGCTTATAGAGAAGAATGTTAAGGTTGCTGCATACGGCAAGCAAGATGATAAGGGCAACTTTGTTGCACAGTCTAATGTTCCTCCTCACGTAGAACGTTTCTTCTACATCTGGGATTTTCTTAGAAAGAACGTTGATGAATACGACTATGTGATTACAACTGATACGCGCGATGTTGTCTTTCAGAGTAATCCGACTGCATGGATTGATGAAGCTATCTTTGAGGGATACGAGGCATTAATTGCATCTTCTGAAGGTCTAGCTTATGAAGATGAACCATGGAGCAATAGAAATCTTCTTGAAGCATTTGGTCCATACTTTTATAATGTGTACAAGTCTTCTACAATCTACAACGTTGGAACAATTGCTGGTGAATTGAACTATGTGAAAGATTTAATGTTTATGATCTTTCAAATGTCAATCAACAGACCTATTCCTATTGTTGATCAAGCAGTGTACAACGTTCTATTGAATCAGCGTCCATATATAGATTGTACAAAGTTTACATGCAACAAAGATGCTTGGGCAATTCAGCTTGGCACTACGATTGAAGCTGTCAAGATGGGTAAAGGTGATATCGGACTAAGTGTTGCTCAGAATCCATCTAACATGATTCTATATCAGTCTAAGTACAAAGATCAGCAACCAAAGTTTGTTGATGGATTTGTTGTTAACGATAATAATCAACCGTTTATTGTAGTTCATCAATATGATAGAACTGGATGGGCAAAAGATATAATGGAGAAGTATGATGACTAAGAAGACTGCATTGGTGCTTGGCGCTGGTGGTTTCATCGGCAATCACATGGTCAACCGTCTAAAGGATGAAGGTTACTGGGTACGTGGTGTAGACTTAAAGCATCCTGAATTTAGTAAAACGAGAGCAGATCATTTTGTTATTCGTGATCTGCGTGATCCAGTTAATGTTAATGAATTGGTTGGTTGGGCAGGAAGCAATCGCGGTCCTCATGAAACGTGGGCACGACAATTTGATTTGCCGTTTGATGAGATTTATCAGTTTGCAGCAGACATGGGCGGTGCTGGTTATATCTTTACTGGTAAGCATGATGCAGATGTTATGCATAATTCAGCAACAATCAATCTGAACGTGCTTGATGCTGTTCGTGATATGAACAAAACTTATAAGGTCAATAAGACAAAGATATTTTATTCATCTTCAGCATGTATGTATCCAGAACACAATCAGTTAGATTCTAGTAAACCTAACTGTGAGGAATCTTCTGCATATCCTGCCAATCCAGATTCGGAGTATGGATGGGAAAAGCTTTTCAGTGAACGTTTATATCTGGCTTACAATCGTAACCATGATATTCCTGTGCGTATTGCACGATATCATAACATCTATGGACCAATGGGAACATGGAATGGAGGGAAAGAAAAAGCACCTGCTGCGATTTGTCGTAAGGTTATAACGAATGATAAATCTGTAGAAGTATGGGGCGATGGAGAACAGACACGTTCGTTCTTATACATTACAGACTGTATTGATGCAACTAGAATATTGATGGAATCAGACTTCATGGGACCAGTAAATATTGGTTCAGAAGAAATGGTAACAATCAATGAACTCGTTCGCTGTGCTATGAGTATCGGCAATAAGGATCTTGAAATTATTCATGTGCCTGGTCCTCTGGGTGTTCGCGGCCGTAACTCACACAATAAGCTAATCAAAGAAAAGCTTGGTTGGGAACCAGAGTATACTTTGCGCGAAGGCATGACTATGACTTATAATTGGGTTTATGAACAGGTAGGTGAACTATGGAAAAACCAATCCTTAGACTAGGCTTCATTGATACGTTTGAAGCAATAGCTAACTTCTTCACAAACATGCTTGCAGAAGATTATACCATCATTCGTGATGATGTTAATCCTGACTATCTTATCTTTGGTGATAGAAACTTTGGTCAACGTAACAATGAGTACAACAATAGAAAATGCATAAAGATTTTTTATACTGGTGAAAACGAAAGACCAAGCAACTATGCATATCACTATGCTATCTCGTTTGATCATATAGACGATGATCGTCATTATCGTTTGCCTCTATATGTGATTTATGATTATGACAATCAGCATAGAGATGTGACAAATACTAAAACTATTGATAGGGATGGTTCTGACTTACATAAGAAGTTCAATGATAAGTTCTGTTCTTTTGTAGTTAAGAATGGTGCATGTGAGAAGCGTAATTATTTCTTTCAGCGTTTGAATGATTATAAGAGAGTTGACAGTGCTGGACCTCTGTTCAATAATGTTGGATACATTCTACAGCGTGGTGATGGTGCTGTTCAGGCCAAGATGAAGTTCCTGAATGACTACAAGTTCAACCTGTGCTTTGAAAATTCTAGTTATCCAGGTTATGCAACAGAAAAGTTATATGAAGCATACATGGGTGGAACGATACCTATATATTGGGGTAGCACTACTATTGAATGTGACTTTAACAAACATGCATTTCTAAACTGGCATGACTATCAGAACGATGATGACTTTATGGAAGCTATCATTAAAGTTGATGAGAGTCCAGAATTGTATGAAGAGATGTATCTTCAACCACTATTCAATTCGTGGAAAGAACCATACAACAAGTATCTTGATATGAACAGATTCCGCAAGTGGTTTAGAATCAATGTGTATAAAGGTGTATTAAATAATGAACCGTCGAGCTTTAATTATAACCCCCACAGCAACTAATCTGTTCTTCTCAGATGAGTATGACAAAGAGAATCACTGGCGATATCGTAAGCCAGAGAGAACGTATGATGTTTGTGTCGTAGTTTATAAAGATGATTTTGAACCGGAACCTGGAACGTATGACATGATCATCCGTAAGAAGGGTCTTAAGTTCAAGCTTATTCCAGAAATCTGTAACATGATCAAATGGGAAAATTATGATTACATTGGAACATGGGATGATGACTATGCTACGGACATTCAATCTGTTAACACGGCTCTAGATATCGCAAGACGTTGGGACTTCAGATTGTTTCAACAGGCTGCCATCTCATATAACTTCTATGATTGCTTGAAGCATAAACCTGAATTCCTATTCACTGAAACAAACTTCATTGAAACTGGTGTACCATTCTTTAGAAACGATATCTTCAGAAAGTTTCTTGACTTTTTGAATGATTACGAGTATAATGTTTCAGAATGGGGAATTGATAAGATTCTGTGTCATCTGTTTCAAGCCACTGCTCATGTTGTCCATGATACAACTGTAAAGCATATGAGAACAGAATCGTGGTACGATAAGACAGATGCATTCAAAGACATGGAATATCTCATGCGCGACTTCTTTCCAAAATACATGAAAGAGAAGTTTGGCGTTGATTATACATATAACGACAATCAACAAACATTTGTTGCTTATAAGAAAGGTTGATAATGACAAAGCGAGTTTTGATTACGGGTGGTGCAGGTTTTATTGGTCATCACATCATTGATCTTTTCCTAAAAAAGACAGACTGGGAAATTATCTCTTTAGATCGGCTTGATTACTCAGGCAATCTCAATCGTTTGGATAATGTGGTCTCTTCATATCCAGCAGAAACACGTAAGAGAGTTAAGATCGTATGGCATGATCTTAAGGCAGAGATTGCTGAAATCAATCGCAATCTTATCGGCGATGTTAACATAATTTTACATTTGGCAGCGTCTTCACATGTTGATCGTTCTATATCTCATCCTATGGAATTTGTTATGGACAATACTATTGGTACTGTTCATATGCTCAATTACGCGAGAACCGTAAAGAATCTTGAGCGTTTCATTTATTTTAGCACAGACGAAATCTTTGGTATTGCACCGCCTGGTGTTGCATACAAGGAACGTGATCGCTACAACTCAACTAATCCATATTCTGCTTCTAAGGCAGCAGCAGAAGAGTTCTGTGTTGCATACGAAAACACATACAAGCTACCGATCTTCATTACACATACTATGAATGTTTTTGGTGAGCGTCAGCATCCAGAGAAGTTTATTCCTATGTGTATTCGTAAGATACGTGATAGTGAAAAGATTTTCATTCATTCAGATCACACCAAGACTATTCCTGGATCACGATTCTACATTCATGGTAAGGATGTAGCCGAAGCTATGTATTTCTTGCTTCACTTGAATGAAGATCAGTTGAAGAAGGTTTATGAACCTGATTGGGGTGGAGCAAAATGCCCTAAGTTCAACGTTGTGGGTAAAGAAGAAATCAACAATCTTGAATTAGTCAATCATATCGCAAAAGCTGTCGGTAAAGATCCTGTATATGAATTGATTGATTTCCATTCTTCGCGTCCTGGTCACGATCTTCGTTATGCTCTTGATGGCGATTACATGCGTGAACTTGGATGGGAACCAAGATTGACTTTACAAGAACGCATTAAGGAAGTAGTTGATTGGTCTCTTGCAAACAAAGAATGGATTGAACTGTGAGTGAATTACTAAATCTTCATATCAATTCAAATCATCCATCTGATAAGTGGAATACATATTTTGATTATTATGAAAGACATTTAAGTCACTATAGAGGCAAGAGCATAACACTTGTTGAGATTGGTGTTCAGAATGGTGGTTCACTTGATGTGTGGTCTGAGTATTTTGGTCCAAACAGCAGAATCATAGGTGTTGATATTGATCCTGCTTGTGCTAATCTCAAGTATAACAAGAGCAATATCCAGATTGTGATCGGTAATCAAGAAGATCCTGCATTCTGGGATCAATTCTTGATTCAGTATCCAGATATTCATATTGTCGTTGATGACGGCGGACACACTATGAAGCAACAGATTGTGACTTTACAGAAGTTGTTTCCTGCACTTCCGTTAGGCGGCACATTTATATGTGAAGATACCCACACTTCATATTGGCCAGAATATGATAACGATCATATCACATTTACTGACTATGCAAAGAAATTTGTTGATGTCCTTCATTATGATTGGAAAGTCAATAAAGATGGCTTTGTTGAAGAAGAAAAGAACATTGCATATGGTGGACTTTCTGGTCTTTACTTCTATGACAGTCTTGTAGTCTTTGAGAAGTTTGGCAAAAGACCCATGCATAGAATTTTATCTCCTGGTAAGCGATGAAAATCAAGTTCTACTACCATGTCTTCTTAACAGAAGATTTCGGCAGTTGGTCTTCCATTGTCTTGGAACAATTCAAGATGATGGAAGATTCATTTTTAACTGATCATATTGATGATGTTTACATTGGTTGTGTTTATACTTTGGAAACATCAAGACAATCTTTTGACTTACTTGCCAAAAAGTATTTTCCTAATGCAACAATAGAGTATCATAAAAACACAATTGTATCAGATGAAGATACCAAATTCTTTGACGAGTTAAATGGTGATAAGGCAACAACAGAAAATGTAACTCTACAAAGAATACACAAGGATAGTCAGAATGAAGATTTCTTGGCTTTGTATCTTCACAGCAAAGGCGTCACTGCTACAAACAAAACGCTAAGAACACTTGACATTGATAACTTTCTCAAGTATCATTACTGGAGACAATATTTGAATTGGGGTGTTATTGAAAATTGGAAAAAGTGTGTAGAGTATCTTGATAAAGGATATGATATCGCTTCTCTAAACTTTATGTTCATTCCGTATCCACATGTAAGTGGTAATGTTTGGTGGTCTAAATCATCATACATTAGAATACTACCTAAACCTGATGATATCACATGGTACGATAAAATGAAATCCAATTCAGGACATTGGGGCTTTAGAAAAGCCACACTAAGAATGAGAGATGAGTATTGGATCACATGTGAAGCCAATTACAAAATAGCTTTAATACATCTTAATAAAAGAGAAGATAATCCTTCTATCAAATATTTACCGAGGAGAGAATATGCCAAGTCTGTTTAATAATGTTGATGCTGTAGAACTGAATACATGTCTTGCATGTGGTTCATTGCATCTTGAGATGATACTAGATTTGAATATGCAACCTCTTGCAAATTCATATAAGCTTGATAAGAATGAAGTGCAGCAGGAATTTCCTCTTGCAATCAATCTTTGTAAGAATTGCTATCATGTTCAGTTAACACATGCTGTCAATCCTGATTTGATGTTTAAGGATTATCTGTATGTATCTGGTACCTCTCAGACTATGAAAGACCACTTCAAGTGGTTTGCTTCATATACAAAGGAGTATTATGAACTGATCACTGATGGTCTTGTACCGCGAAAGGTTCTTGATATTGGCTGCAATGATGGCACACAGTTAGACTTTATGACATCCAATGTCACAAAGACATATGGTGTTGATCCAGCAGAAAATCTTGCTCCTATATCCAAGAACAAGGGTCATAACATATATGTCGGATACTTTGATGAAGACTTCACAGTAAGAAATCCTCAACCTTACGACATTCTAGTTGCACAAAATGTCTTTGCTCATAACTATGATCCTATGGCTTTTCTGATTACAGCAAAGCGTGTGATGGATGATAAGTCACTTCTATTCATTCAAACTTCACAGGCCGATATGATTGTGAACAATGAATTTGATACGATCTATCACGAACATATCTCTTTCTACAATATCAATTCTATGAATGAGTTGTGTAAGAGGGCCGGACTTAATCTGATAGATGTTGTTAAGTGTCCTCTGCACGGCAACAGCTACATCTTCGTTATTTCAAAATCTATTGCTCGTAAAGCAAATATTCAAAATCTGATTGATATGGAAAGCAAGATCGGTCTATTGAATGATGACACTTACAAACTTTATAATGAACGTTGCAATTGGGTTGCGACTGAGTTTAGAGGTGTTGTAGAATATGCAAGAGACAATGGATATAAAATTATTGGATATGGTGCAGCAGCAAAGGGTATGACTCTTTTGAACTATACGAAAGCCGAACTTGATTTCATTGTAGATGATAACAAGCTTAAGCAGGGTCGTTTCACTCCAGGTTCTAGTGTGCCGATTGTAGCGTTTGAAGATTTGCCTATTGACGAAGGCACTAAGGTCGTATTTGTTCCTCTTGCATGGAACTTCTTTAATGAGATTAGTGCAAAGATTAAGAGTAAGCGCCAAGTCAGCACAGATAAGTTTTTGCGTTATTTCCCGACTGTGAGATTTACATGATTTATGATGGAATCTTTTTGGTAACAAGTGCCATATGTGTTAATGGTAGACTATCAATTTATAATAATCAGCAGCGTTATGAGCAGACACTTGAAACGATAAAGTCTATTAAAGATCGTTGTCCTAACAGTAAGGTCTTCATAATAGATGTGTCAACGGAACCTGGCTTTGAACCTTTTCTTGAAGGATTGACAAGAGCGGGTGCCAAAGTTTTATACATTGGTAATCATCCATCAATCAATAAATTTTCAAAAGCTGGGTTTAGAAGTGAAGCAGAGACGATTGCTCTTTTAACATTCCTTGATTGGTTTGATCAAAACAAAGAAGAAGCAAAGAGAATTTACAAAGTTTCAGGTCGGTATAGATTATCAGACAACTTTAAATCTGGACTAGAACATACAGATTCTTATGTGTTTCCATATTCAGAGGCATCATGGATGAGTGAACAGGAACAGAAAGTTTCTGGTGTAGATAGATACTATGAAGGTAGATTGTATCATATGGATTATAGTCTGTTGGATGATTATAAGACTTGCTTAAGCGAGGTTTTGGATATCTGTCTCAATAAAAGAATTAACATAGAACATGCACTATATAGTGTTATGAGAAACAGAAAAGTTATTGAAGTAGAAAAAGTAGGTATTACAGGAAATGTTGCCCCAAGTGGGGAGTTTAAAGATCAATAATGAATTCCATTTGTACAAAGGTATGTGAATATGAAGACAATCAAAGAGTATGCAGAGGATGCGGCCGCACGGCTGAGGAGATTACCGAGTGGTTCTACGCAACCAAAGAACGGAAAGTTGAAATCGCAAAAGCCGCAAGGAAACGTTCCAAAGCCTCCAAGAAAGCCGACGAGCAGAGGCAGATGATTGTGCTTGACTTAATCTGATTCCTAGAGTATAGTATTGATACTGAAACACACACAGAGGAACACAATGTCTACCAAGTATATTTCCACGGAAGTTGAAGTTGGTCTTGAAGAGTGGCGAGATGATGAACTTATTGAGGAAATCAAAGCCCGAGGATACAAAGTGGAAGATGACGAAGACCTTGTAGAAGTTCAGTGGCGTTGGCGCCGTGGTGATAAGAAGGAAGCACTTGTCCTTCTTGAACGACAGTACAAGTGGCTTCGCGGACTCTCTGAGTTAATGAACTAAATACAAACATTGCGGGGTTGGTATATGGGTTGTGCCCTAGCCTTCCAAGCTAGTGAAACGAGTTCGAATCTCGTACTCCGCTCCAATCATTATGAGGTATAAACATGATCTGGTTTATCGTTTTGAATATCGTATTGAACAATGGTGAAGTTTATACCGATGTTCACTTCCCTAATAAGCCTGAATTTAACAATGAACAAGCTTGCAATGAAGCAGGCAGGCTTCTTGTTGATCAGAAGCAAATTGAAATCGGCACTAATACAGGCAAGACATATTATATCTGCCATCAGATTTCTTCCGAACAGATTAAAGCAGCAACTGGTAAGTCTGGCAGCAATTCATGAATTTTGTTTTTGATGTAGATGGCACTCTAACTCCATCTAGAGAAAAGATTGATCCTGAGTTTCACGATTTCTTTTTGAAGTTTTGTGAAAAGAACACGGTCTATCTTGTAACAGGTTCTGACTACGAAAAGACTGTTGAGCAACTTGGTGAGAAAATCTGTAATGCAGTAGAAGGTATCTTTAACTGCTCTGGCAATATGCTGACGCGCCGTGGTGTTGTCATGTATATGAATGATTTTGAACTTCTTGATACTGAACGCATAATGCTGGAATCAGAACTTCGCACTTCTGGATTTCCTGTTCGCACTGGCAATCATATTGAGAAGCGTGTCGGTTGTGTTAACTTCTCTATCGTTGGCCGTAATGCTTCAAAGGTTGAACGTGAACAATACAAGGTTTGGGATGAAGCAACATATGAACGCCGTCGTATCTGCGACATCCTTAATAATATGTTTACTCGTCTTGAGTGTGTCATTGGTGGTGAAACTGGCATTGATATTTTCTTGAAGGGTAAAGATAAGTCACAGATTGCAAAGTATGTATACCCATTTACTTTCTTCGGTGATCGGTGTGAAACTGGCGGTAATGATCACACGATTTATCTTTTAGCCGATAATGCACATTGGGTAGCAAGTTGGGAAAATACATATCAGATTCTAAAGGACATAGTTGAAGAATGAAAGTTTACATGGGTCCATATCCCGATAATTGGTGGCGTAGCAGCATCCATCATGATTATATGAATCGTAAGTATAAGTATGATTGGTCGGATAACAAGACCAAGTTTGAGAATTTTCTTGAACGTGTGGAAGACACTCTTCAGGTAATCTACAATGCAACTATCAATAAGCTGATCTGTAAGCGTAAGCGTAAGATCAAGGTTCATATTGACGGTTATGATCTTTGGGGTATGGACAATACCCTAGCTCATATCATTCATCCTATGCTTGTTAAAATGCGTGATCAGAAGCAGGGCGTCCCTTTCACTGATGATGAGGATGTTCCTGAACATATTCGTTCTACCGCTGCAAAGCCTAAAGAGAATGATTGGGACACCGATGAGTTTCATGAAGCTCGTTGGGAGTACATTCTCGGTGAGATGATCCATGCTTTTGAGTGTGAGCTTAATGATGATTGGGAAGATCAGTTCTATTCAGGCAAAGCAGACTATCGTTTTGAGAAGAACAATCCTGATGATAAGTTCTTTGAAATGAAGACTGGTCCAGATCACACGTTTGAAGTCAATCGTGATGGTATGAAGAAAGCATGGGAACGGCGTCAGGAAGGTCTTCGTCTGTTCGGCAAATATTATCATTCACTTTGGACATAAAAAATGCATTGCAATACTTGTGATATTGAATTTGAACCTATTGAATTTATGCCAGAGAATACTGATCAAGCTGATGGTTGTGCAGCTACTCTTTATTTTCATGAAGGCACATATTACATTCTCGCACATTATGGTTCTAAATATGATATGCAGAGATATGCATTGAAGAAGGTAAGCAAATATGTGACTGGTAACATTTGTGATAAGTGCATTGAAAGATTTATCAATGCTGGTGCTGCTTCCTTAATAGAAGATGGAGTTTGGTAACAATAACATAAGGAATAGTATCATGTCATACAAGCCTATTTCCGAAGAGATTATTAGACAAGCAGCCGAGATTATTGGTCCAGATAGTAACTTTCACACAGCACTAAAATGGGCAGATGAGTATAGACAAGCGGGGATGAACCCTGTATACTATACAGATGACGAAGAACGAATGGTATTCGTCACGACAGAAGAAAAGATGAGTGGCGTTAAATTTAACTAGGAGATTGTTATGAACTTTTTTGAGATTGATTATAAGCAGCGCGCCTTTGACGGTAAGTGGGAAAAGTTGGCCCGTGTTATGGACCACGAAAACAAGTATATCTATAAGTCCGAATCTGGCGCTCAGATGACTTATATTCCGACCAAGTGGATTACAGTCGGAGTTTATGATTATATGGGAGAGTTGGAATAATGCAAGTTCAACTCGTTAGACTAATCAATGGTGAAGAGTTGCTTGGTAAGATTATTCCAAGCTCAAATGATATTGTGAGGATTCAAAATCCTGTTCGTGTAGTTGTTATGCCGAACAAGCTTGATCCAAAAGTTCCTAATGTAGGCTTTGCTCCATGGGCAGAGTTTAGTGAAGACAAGTCATTTGATATTGACAAGCGCCATGTATTGTGTATAATGAATCCTGTAAAAGAGTTCATCAATCAATACAATTCCATGTTTGGTGGACTCGTTCTACCAACAAATTCTAATCTGTTAGTTCCAGGAGCATAATGTCAAACTTTTACACTAATGTACAAGTGTATGGTTCCAGAATTCTCTATAGGGGTGTTGAAAACGGTAGGAAAGTTCGTCGCAAGATTGATTACTTTCCTACCTTTTTCGTTCCTGCAAAAGAGAAGACTGAGTGGACAACCATTCACGGTGAGCATGTAGCAGAAATCAAGCCAGGTAATATCCGCGAAGCCCGAGACTTCATCAAGCAGCATGAAGATGTTAGCGGCTTTAAAATCTATGGTAATAACAAGTATGAGTATGCATTCATTGCGGATACATTCGCTGATGATGTTGAATGGGATGCATCTCTAATCAACATTACCAATATTGATATTGAGGTAGGCTCAGAGAATGGTTTCCCTGAGCCATCAACTGCATCTGAACCCATCACGGCCATCACGTTCCGTAACAAGAACAAGTTTGTGGTGTTGGGTTGTGGCAAGTTTAATAACTTGCGCGATGACGTTTGGTACATTCAGTGCCGCGATGAAGTGGATTTGCTCAAGCGATTCCTTGATGAATGGACATTTGACTACCCAGATATTATCACTGGTTGGAATGTAAAGTTCTTTGATATTCCATATCTGGTCAATCGTATCACGAAGATCCTTGGTGAAGCAGATGCAAAGCGGCTTTCTCCTTGGCTCAATCTAGATGAGCGCCGTGTGGTTCTTATGGGTCGTGAGCAGATTGCATTCGTGCCATCTGGTATCTCGGTGCTTGACTACATTGAACTATACAAGAAGTTTGCTCCTGGTGGCCAGTCACAAGAGTCCTATAAGCTTGATGCTATCTGTAATGTAGAACTTGGTGAACGCAAGTTGTCGTATGAAGAGTATGGTTCACTCCATACTTTGTACAAGGACAACTATCAAAAGTTTATTGAGTATAACATTCGTGACGTGGAACTGGTTGACAAGCTTGAAGACAAGTTGAAGCTGATTGAACTTGCTCTTACTCTTGCGTATGATTCCAAGACGAACTATGATGATGTGTTCACTCAGGTTCGCATGTGGGATAGTATCATATATAACTATCTGAAGAAGAAGAATATGGTCGTGCCACCAATCACTCGTCATTCCAAAGACCAAGCATATGTTGGTGCTTTTGTGAAAGATCCGTTGCTTGGTATGCACAAGTGGGTTGCAAGCTTTGACTTGAACAGCCTGTATCCACATTTGATTATGCAATATAATATCAGCCCAGATACTCTCGTAGAACCACAGAACTATTGTGGCACTCTTAGAGAGTTTGTTAGCAGAAACAATGTCAACGTTGATGTTCTGCTAAACCAAGAATGCAATACAAGTGTTCTTGAAACTGCTAATGTGACTTTGACTCCTAACGGCCAGTTCTTCACGAAAGAGAAGCATGGGTTCTTGCCCGAAATTATGGAGACAATGTACAATGATAGGTCTGCGTACAAGAAGAAAGCTCTCGCAGCTAAACAAGAAGTTGAACGCGAAACGGATCCAGGAAGAAAAGTTGAAATTGAGAAAAGAATCGCTCGGTTCAACAATCTGCAATTGGCTAAAAAGGTTTCGTTAAACTCAGCTTACGGTGCCCTTGGTAACGAGTTCTTCCGTTTCTTTGATGTAAGACAAGCATCTGCTATCACAACAGCAGGTCAGTTGTCCATTCGTTGGATTGAGAATAAGCTAAATGATTATATGAACAAGATCCTCAAGACGAATGGAGAAGACTATGTTATTGCGTCGGATACGGATTCTATTTACCTCTCTCTTGATAAACTGGTCAGCAAGACTATTGTTGAGCAGAACCCAAATGCTAGTACAAAGCAAATCATCAAGTTCATGGATAAGGTCTGTGAAGATCGGATCCAACCGTTTATTGACAAAGCTTATGCTGAACTTGCTGGATATGTTAATGCCTACGAACAAAAGATGCAAATGAAGCGTGAAGCTTTGGCTGACAAAGGTATCTGGACAGCCAAGAAGCGTTACATCATGAACGTCTACAATAACGAAGGTGTTGAGTATGCAAAGCCGAAGGTAAAGGTCATGGGTCTTGAAATGATCAAGTCTTCCACTCCTGCATATTGTCGTAAGATTTTGTGGGAAGCGATTGATATCATCATCAACAAGACTGAAGATGATATGATTGGAATGATTGAGACATATCGGCAAGAGTTTAGACACCAAGCAATTTCTGACATTGCGTTTCCACGTGGTGTGAACGGACTTGAAAAGTTTGCCGATGCCGCTGCTATCTTTGGCAAAGGTTGTCCCATTCATGTTCGTGGTTCTTTGCTCTATAACAACCTTATTCAGCGGAAGAAACTTGATAAGACTTATCCTCTAATCATGGAAGGTGAGAAGATCAAGTTCATCTATCTCAAAGAACCAAATACGATTCAATCAAATGTCATTTCGTTTCCTACAATCGTACCGAAAGAGCTTGACATTGAGAAGTATGTAGACTATGATTTACAGTTTGAGAAGTCGTTCTTGGAACCACTCAAGATCATTCTTGACAGTATCAATTGGAAAACTGAACACGTTAGTTCGTTGGAGGATTTCTTTGGATAAATTTACATTATATAATGATGATTGTTTGAATACACTGAAAACAATGGAAGATAATTCTATTGATTCTTGTGTGACTGATCCTCCTTACGGACTTTCATTTATGGGTAAAGCGTGGGACTATGATGTGCCTAAGAAAGAGATTTGGCACGAAGTGTTTCGTGTATTGAAGCCTGGTGCACACCTTCTTGCCTTCTTTGGTTCACGCACATATCATCGTGGTGTTGTACAAATTGAAGATGCTGGCTTTGAAATTAGGGATCAGATCATGTGGTTGTATGGTTCTGGTTTTCCCAAGTCGCATAACATTGGTGATGGTTGGGGCACAGCACTCAAGCCTGCTCATGAACCTATCGTAGTTGCACGAAAGCCACCAGAAGATTCTATTGCACGTAACAAAGAGAAGTATGGTACAGGTGCAATCAACATTGACGATTGTCGTACAGAAGAAAAAGGTATGAAATGGGAAAAACCACGCGGAGGTATTTGGAAAACTAACAGTGAGGCAGAAGCTAAACTGGTTGAGAATGAACTTGGTCGCTGGCCTGCAAATTTCATTCATGACGATAGCATAGAAGAAGAATGGAAAAAATATTTTTATTCTGCAAAAGCTTCTAAGCAGGACAAAGATGAAGGTCTAGAGAAGTTTATTGCAAAGAAAGTTGTTTCCTTTCAGACTGGAGGTGGTGCATCTGGTAAACCATCTTCTCTTTCGGCTGGTCGTGACACTGAGTATAAGAACATTCATCCGACTGTGAAGCCTACAGATTTGATGAAGTATCTCTGTAGACTTGTTACACCTAAGAATGGTATCGTGCTTGATCCTTTTATGGGTTCAGGTTCTACTGGCAAAGCTGCCGCACAAGAAGGTTTCAAGTTCATTGGTATTGAAATGTCACCTGAATACTTTGAGATTGCGGAAGCAAGAGTGAAACATGCGTATGATGGTATAACTATTAGCTTAGAGGAGTTTTTTTCATAATGACTAGATGTAATTGTGATGCAAGTTGTGGTGAGAATAGATACCACAATGTTGGCGACACTGAATGTCGTTTTAGAAATGAAGATGAATATGATTCTTATTGGCGTAATAGGAGGCATCCTGATTTGACAACTAAAAGTCCTGGAGTAAAAGTTATGGAAGAAATGCCGAAACATAGTCCGTACATTGAATCTATGAAGCGTCCGTGGGGTGAATGGCATGTCCTTGATGTAGACCAAGGTTATAAGGTCAAGCGTCTTGAGATTTGGCCCGATCAAGCTATTTCACTCCAGTACCACAATCATAGAAGTGAATACTGGACGATAGTGCAAGGTGAAGGTAAAGTTATCGTTGATGGTAACATCTTTACTGTCCGTAAGGGTGAGTCATTTCACGTTCCAAAACTTTCTCTTCACAAGATTACGAATACTCACTTAACTGAAACTTTGATCGCTATTGAAGTTCAGATGGGTGATATATGCAGCGAAGACGATATAGTTCGCTGCTAAATACCTCGCTACGGAGATTCGTAGCACAACATAATATAGGAGAAACTATATGACTGATCTATTTAATTCCCTACTAAAGGAGACTGGTAATGAGTATGCGGGCATTGCTGATGATGGTGTTGAGGCTGGTGATGTTACTGGTTTCATCGGCACTGGTTCTTATAGTCTTAATGCTCTCCTTAGCGGCAGTGTATACGGCGGCCTCCCTGCTAATAAGGTCACTGCCCTCGCCGGTGAGCCATCAACAGGAAAGACCTTTTACGCAATCAACATTGTTCGCCAGTTCCTCAGAGACAACGACAACGGATTCGTCTTCTACTTTGAATCCGAATCTGCTATATCTAAACAAATGCTGGCAGATCGTGGAGTTGACACCAAACGAGTTGCGGTTGTGCCAGTCGCAACTATCCAAGAGTTTAGAACCCAAGCCGTAAAGATCCTTGACAAGTACATTGAAGACAAGGAGAAGAAGGATCGTCCTCCGATGCTCTTTGTCCTTGATTCACTTGGTAATCTTTCTACTGACAAAGAAATGCAGGACATTGCTGACGGCAAGGATACCCGAGACATGACACGCGCACAGCTTGTTCGTGGTGCATTCCGTGTTCTCACTCTCAAACTTGGTAAGGCCAAGGTTCCACTTATTGTTACCAATCATGTTTATGATGTTGTAGGCTCATATGTACCAACTAAAAAGATGGGCGGCGGTTCTGGTCTTGAATATGCTGCTTCTACGATTCTCTTCCTCTCTAAGAAGAAGGACAAGGACAAGGACAATCAGGTAACTGGTGCAATCATCACAGCTAATCTAAAGAAGGCTCGTCTAACGATTGAGAATAAGAAAGTTGAAACACTCCTTGACTATACTGATGGACTGGATCCTTATTATGGTCTTGTTGATCTGGCTGAAAAGTTTGGAATCATCAAGAAGGTCTCAACGCGATATGAGCTACCGAATGGCACTAAGGTCTTTGAATCGGCCATTCTAAAGGAACCAGAGAAGTATTTCACATCGGACATTCTAGATCAGATTGATTCTGCATGTAAGGATGAGTTCCTTTACGGCAAGTCTAATGTAATGGCAGATGCGGAGGAAGCAGAATGATTATCGGTCAAGATTACCAGTTGCGTGATGATTTGTATGAAGAAGATAAGACACTCCCTATTGAGTTGTTGACTGGCCCATACAAAGGTGTTATACTTCGCTTCACTACCGTATCTATCAAAGAGGTAGATGACAACGAAGCAAAGATGTTGTTTGATTATGATCTTCTGGAAATGGGTGATCATACTGAAACATCACTTCGCAGAGATGATAAGTTCACACAGTATGCTGGACTTGTTCTTAACACCATGATTTTAGAAACTTTGGAGAGTAAGTATGCAACTGGAGAAAACGATCCTAACGAACCTGTTGAGGAATGAAGACTACACTCGCAAGGTGTTGCCGTTCATCAAGACGGAATATTTCTCAACAGAAGAAGATCGGATTCTCTACACTGAAATTCAGAACTTCATTGTTAAGTATAATCGTCTTCCTGATCGTGTAGCTCTTGCTATTGAAGTTGATAATCTTCGGAATATCAAGGACGATCAGGTAAAGAGTATCAAGGACTTTCTTGAAAGTCTAAAGAATGTTCCTGATACAAATGTGCAGTGGCTTACTGACAGCACTGAAAAGTTTTGTAAAGATAAGGCTCTGTATCATGCGATTATGAAATCCATTGAAATCATGAATAACAAGAATGGCTCTCTTACAACGGGAGCCATTCCCACTATTCTTTCTGACGCTCTTGCTGTATCGTTTGATCCTAACGTTGGTCATGATTATCTTCAGGACTTTGAAGACCGATATGAGTATTATCATCTCGTTCAGGAAAAGATGCCATTTGATCTTGAGTTCTTTAACAAGATCACGAAGGGTGGTTTGCCAAAGAAGACATTGAACATCGCTCTTGCAGGTACTGGTGTTGGTAAGTCTTTGTTCATGTGTCATGTTGCTGCGTCTTGTTTGAGCATGGGCAAGAATGTTTTGTATATCACTCTTGAACTTGCAGAAGAAGAAGTTGCAAAGCGTATTGATGCCAATCTAATGAACATTACCTTTGATGATCTGATGGCTCTGCCAAAAGAGTTGTACATGAAGAAAGCAGAATCGCTGAAGTCCAAAACGAATGGCACTCTTATTGTCAAAGAATATCCAACAGCAGGTGCAGGTTCAATGCATTTCAAAGCCTTGTTGAATGAGTTGAATCTAAAGAAGTCATTCAAGCCAGATATCATCTTCATTGACTATCTTAACATCTGCACATCTTCACGTATCAAGCCTGGCAATGGTGTCAACTCTTATACTTACATCAAGTCTATTGCAGAAGAGTTGCGTGGTCTTGCAGTTGAGTATGAAGTGCCTGTTGTTTCGGCCACTCAGACAACACGAAGCGGCTTTGTATCCACAGACATTGGTCTTGAAGATACGTCCGAATCGTTTGGTCTGCCTGCAACAGCCGACTTCATGTTTGCACTTATATCATCTGAACAGTTAGAACAACTTGGTCAGATTATGGTAAAGCAGTTGAAGAACAGATACAATGATCCTGGTTTAAACAAAAAATTTGTGATTGGTATTGATAGGTCAAGAATGAAACTGTATGATGTGGAGGATTCAGCCCAGACAATCGTTGATAGTGGACAAGTTCAGAACGTGATTACCAACAAGAGTGAAGACAAGCGAAACAAGTTTAAGGAGTTTAAGGTATGAGCAACTACTACGTGATTCCTGTTGAGACCGAAGATAAGGATTTTATCTGGTGTGTAATGGAACGAACAACCGATCAAATGATTGACGCATTCCTTTTCAATGATGATGCATTAGAATATGCTAATTTTCTGGAACGGGGTGGTGGGTTTAACGGTTGGACGCCCAGCTTCATACTACGGGAAGTTGTAGTATCTCGGAATCTGAACCATGAGTTTGCCGCCTTCATCTCAGAATAGCAGGCGGTAGGAAACGGCTGGAGAGGGGTCTGGAAGTCGGTCGGTATGCTCTTGTCTGCCCTAAAACCACCCACTCCAGCCTCTTCCTCCAGCGTCCAAAACGAACCCAATAAAATCAATCACTTAGCCACCATATAAATCAATGACTTAGCCTATGCATCCAGAGCATAGCAGCCATGCAAAATCCCACATTGAAAATCCGACTATCCAACCCCATATCTAGTACATGAGACAGACAAGAGAGTTTCGGTCAGACATGCGATCCGCGCATAGCAGGGTTGCGTTTGCGGCTCTTGATAATCTGATAGACAGACACTATATTATGAGTATGAGACAAGCGATGGAAAAAATCTACGTTCTTCTTGAGAAAGACCTTGCTACGGAATACGTTCGAGTGCAAGGCGTCTATGCAACACTCAAGCTTGCAGAAGATGAAATGTCGTTTCTCATGGACTTTAATGAGGAACAAAAGTCCTACAAGATTGAAGAAAAGGAAATAAACTAATGTCCAACTCTGCTCGTATTATTGACAAGCTTCATATTGCCGAGGATGCTATCAAGGACGCCCTTGATGCTCGGGACTATCTTACAGCCTCGCGCTGGCGCAATCTTATTTCTGATTTGCGCGGCGAGTTGGAACTAGCCCTTCGCGCGGAAGATCCCTGTACTACTCTGGCCGATGTTCGTCATTTTGAGAGGTTTACCTATGTCTAAGCACTACACTTCGGAAGACCAGATTGAGCGTGAAGCTGAACGAATGATGGATCAGCTTGACGCCGCTTTCCTGGCTGAGGGTTCCGATATGACCATCGAGGAATATCATCACCACTCGGACGAGATTGAACTGTGGGTCAAGTTGCGTCTTAGGGAGCTTCGCTAATGTACAAACGTTCGGCAGAAATAGCATTCCGAGTCCTGTTCTTTTCTATGGCTGTGTGTTTCACTATCGGCTTCTGGATTGCGGCATTCTTCCTTCTGAAAATGTTTTGGCTTTTGGTGGTAGGTTAATATGGACCGTGTTGCGATGCTAAAGCTGCGGAATGAGGCCGAGAAAAGGATCAAAGAAGATGATCTTCTAATGAAGAAGTGGCTCGGCAGTCCATGGCCGCAGGAAAGAGAACTACTCATGACTTACGCAATCCAGATGATTGTATATGATCGTGGTTATAGGGATGGCTGGACTGACTGTAGTCAGCGTTAAATAAAGGATTTAATATGTTTCGTTTTCTGCTCGGTATGGTTCTCGGCGCTTCGGCCGCTTCTGGTCTTGGCTTTCAGATTGTGATGGGCGCAATCGGTCTTGGCTTCATGACTTGGGGCTTCTATTCCATGTGGATGAATGGAGAGTTGAATGAATATTGATATTGTCGGCAAGTCAAAGCATATGTGCAAGGCCGAAATGAAGTTTGCTACGGCTTTCTTTGCCCGATATCTTATGGGTGATAAGCTGGCCAAAAACCTTGATATTGAGATTCGGATTGAGGATCAGGGTCGCAATGAGGGTGCTTGTAATCCTCTTGATACTGAACGGCGTCCTCGGTCCTTTGAGATTGGTATCAGACCAGGAATGCAACGATACAAAATGCTCCAGTGTCTGGCACATGAGATGGTTCATGTGAAGCAGTACGCAAAGGGCGAGTTGTCTAATGAGTTGATTACGGCCAAGTGGCAGGGTAAGACATATAAGATTACCAACTCTATTGAGGACTATCTCAACTGGCCGTGGGAAATTGAGGCGTATGGTCGTGACCGTTCGCTCTATCTGTTCTATCAGGTGATGCTCAAGTCGGAAAAGATTAAGTTCAAGAATGGTAAGATGTACATGAACGGTAAGCTTTTCAAGCTTGACAAGAGCAAGATTGCCAAGTAAGATATACAAGATGATCAAGACAAAGTGGAAAATCAAGATTGGCGATATGATCCATGTCCGCACTCATTATAAGTATGGTGTGATGGACAATGTGAATATCAAGTCAGGAAAGGTAGTAGCAAGTGAACGACATGATCCCTCTGGTACTTTTCGTTTGCACACAGGTAATCCTCAGTATCCCGTTTCTCTCATTGCAGATGAACGAGTCACTGGCATTAAGCTACGCGGAGTCGCATAATGGCTGATGTTATCTATAAGTATGGTCCGATTGATCCTTCTTACGCTATGACTATACGCGGCAAGCCTGTTCATGTTGGCTTGCAGAATGGTGAAATCTTTGTCTGGTCTCTCAATCTGGCTGAGATTACAGACAAAGACCGAATTGTTCGTCTTGTCGCAACTGGTGAAACTTATGTTGGTCCGTACTATGGTACGGTAATCATGCCGAGTGGTTTGGTTTGGCATCTTGTGGAGGTATACTGATGGTTCGTTCGTATGAAGTAGAATTTTCTCTGGTTGACAACCGCGCAGGATTCATGCTATACTGTTTTGAGAATGATGATTGTGTCTGGGAAAAGTTCTTCTCTGATAGTTCAGAAGCCCATGCGATGGGTCATCGGTTCCTTGACGGCGCTTATGTTAAGTTGATGGAAGTTGTATAAATAAGTTTCAATGGCTCCGTAGCTCAGTGGATAGAGCATCCGCCTTCTAAGCGGATGGCCACAGGTTCGAATCCTGTCGGAGTCGCCAATTCTAGTATAATGGAGAAAGTGAATGTCTGCACCGAAGTCTAAGTCCTCTTACACATCTAAGGGTGAGCGTGAAGCAAATCGCCAGCTTTCTAAGGCTGTGAAGCGCGACCGTTCCGCTATTGATAAGTGGACGATTAAGCAGAAGGCTTGGTTGAAGGGTAAGAACCCGTGGGTTACTGTGCCTAATCCTAATACGGCTGATACTCGCGCCCGCTACGTTCGTGTCCGTGCTGAAACGGAATGGGGTGATCCGCGCAAGGGCTTCATGTTTGGTGGAGCAGGCAAGGAATAAGAATAACGCCCCTTTAGTCCAGCGGTAGAGACAAACGACTTAAAATCGTTCAAGGGACAGTTCGAATCTGTCAAGGGGCACCAATCACGCACCTGTAGCACAGCGGTTAGTGCTGACGGCTCATAACCGTCCGGTCCTCAGTTCGAATCTGAGCGGGTGCACCAAATAATGGCGTGGGTGTTGGTACACGGGAGGGCCTTATAATCCCTTTAGCACTAGATGAGTGTTCTTGACTGAGTTCGAATCTCAGCACGCCAACCAACTTTGAGGATGTAATGAAACTAGATTTCACTGAACAAGCCAAACGAATGCGTGAAAGTATTCGTGAAGAAATAGAAACGTGGAAACGATCTATAACTAATAGGCAAGTGTGGCGTAATGAAAAAGATTGAAGTACAAGATCATTGGAAGATTGAGTTGCAGAAACTTAGATGTTGGCTTTCTGGATTCAATGCTGGCCGAAAGATACCTGGTGAAATCAATCTTGATCATTACATCCCAGGTCATGATGTACTAAGACAAATCATCGTTGCTATTGATGATGCAAAGGAAAAGAACAAGTGATGCAACATTTTGATAATGTAATCTATCTGACGTTCATGATGGCAATTCTTACAGGATTGTTTCACTTTGTCTTCAAGCAAGATACTATTTCCATCGCACATATTTGGTGGTTGGTTTTAGGTGCATGGGTTGGTTCTGCCCTCGTATACATAATCAAAGCGGGAGTGGTGCAATAGGTAGACGCGGCGGTCTCAAAAACCGCATGTTGTGGGTTCAAGTCCCACCTCCCGCACCAAAAAAAAAAGTTGACAAAAAACCAAAATCCAGATAGGATGTTGTATAAATAGAATACACTAATAACGAAAACGGAAATGAAACATTATTGCCCCTTCACAATTAATCAATTCGGCCGCAACCCAGCATGGGGTAGCGCAGGGGGTTCTATGTAACTAAGTCTAAGACAGACTTGTTTTCATAGGGCTCCAGACAAAACTCTGGAGCCCTTTCGTTTTTAAGATATGCAGAAATAACATAGCAGCTATGCAAAAATAAAAATTGACTTCCGACTTCGTAGATGCTATATTATGTTTGTAAGTTGATTGAACAAAGTTTCCCAGCCGCGCGGGATGTAAGATGCGGTCGCTGATTGACATTGTTAAGTTCCTATACGTTTCTTGCTAATCGTTAAAAGCAAGCGTACCGAATGACGAAACATCGGTGAGACCACTGCGATTCGGCGCAGCCTCACATTCTATTATCAAAGACACACCCGACCCCACGAACACGCTGAAAGAAAGGGGTTGTAAAACTTGGCCAATGAGCGTGTGAAAAACCATATGACCTCACCTTTTAGGTAGGGGTGTGTCTTTGATAATAGAATACATTCCCGTCAGGCTAACATGGTGGAAGCGGCTGACTGTTAATCAGCATACGGCAGGTTCGATCCCTGCGGCGGGAGCCAATTCAATGGACCAGTAACTCAGTGGTAGAGTAGCGGCCTCTTAACCCGCGTGTCGTGAGTTCAATTCTCACCTGGTTCTCCAATTAGAGTGTAGTGTGGGTAGTAGGGCCAACTGTAATGGGAAACCCCGATCAGCAACTCGCGTAAAAATACATTACATTCTAACTTAATAACAGCGTGTACGAGAGCCTGGTTTCATCCCGTAGATTTGGAATCTACGAACGTTGGTTCAAATCCAACCACGCTGACCATTGATAAGTTGTGGGTATAATCCAGAGGCGATTTCGTCTTCCAAGTTATGAACCCTCACCAATTCTTTATGAATGCACTAGAGTTGTCTTGTCTCACACAGGCACAAGACGGAAAGGTGACAGCGGGCACTTCACATCCCGCCGGTGTATTCATAACCAGTCGCTGGATTACTATAGAGATGGTAGGTGCACTCTGTCTCTTGTTGTGTACCAGTAGAGGACAGGCTGACACCTCTATAAAAACGCGCCAGCAATTCATCGCTGGATTACTATAGAGTGGTTGCTTAAGTCTGCTCTTGTGTTTACCAGTCGAGCACCCTTCTCGTTAAACGGGGACGCAATTCTTATCAGTGTGGTGTAACGGTAGCACAACGGTCTCCAAAACCGTTTGTCAGGGTTCAAATCCTTGCACTGGTGCCAACAAGCAGTGGCGTCTGCTGAACCTCATATACGTTGCGACTAACGTGACAACAGGTATGAGTAAACAAAACGCTACCGACCGTTGTTCCGTGGCGGTATAGCAAGTCCTGTTCGCAGGGGTTTGATCGGCTAACGGAAGCAGATTTATCTTGACATTCTAGATTACCTCGTCTATAATATACCAACAATAACGAGGTAACAATCAAAGGGCCCTTAGTGATAATGGGAGCACATCGCCTTTGCACGGCGAGGGTAAGAGTTCGATTCTCTTAGGGTCCACCAATAACGCCCGTATAGCTCATTTGGTAGAGCAATCGCCTTGTAAGCGATAGGTGGAGGGTTCGAATCCTTCTGCGGGCACCAGTTTAGTATCGGAGATGTAGAAGTGGCGTGTGGCAACGCCGGCTGAATAGGCAACATCGCGGCGGCAAACACCGAGACACATGAGGTTCGATTCCTCATCGGTACTAAAATAAGTTCAATCTGTCACCATCGCACAGAATACCATACGTTTGAGTATGGATTGATATTACTGTGAATGGTCGCTAAGTTACAGATGACATTCGTACCAATTGCGTGAGGTACAGCAAGTTTAAGCTTGGGCGGTCGCAGACGGCGAGGCGCAGCGGACTGTAAATCCGTTCTCTTAGAGTGAGTTGGTTCGAATCCAACCCCAAGCACCAATTAACCGCCGTAGGCCGTGGCGGTATATAAGTCCGAGACTATATGTCTGTCGGGGTTGACCGTCCTTTCAGTGGGACCAGCGAAACGGTTCACAATTCACTGGCTTGTAGCTCAATGGTAGAGTAGGCGCTTGATAGGCGTTTGACGAGGGTTCGATTCCCTACTGGCCAACCATTTAAGTCCTAGTTCCGGACTAGGCACCTATTATTGGGAGATCGTCTAACGGTAGGACGCAGGACTTTGACTCCTGCTATCTAGGTTCGAATCCTAGTCTCCCAGCCAATTGAACCCTTAACTCAGTGGTAGAGTAGCGGGCTTTTAATCCGTCTGTCCTGGGTTCGAATCCCAGAGGGTTCTCCAATTTGTTAATCGTTCGTCTAGTAGAGGCTAGGACACTACTGCGGAGTCGGTAGAAACATGGGGGCAGATCCCATACGATTGACAAACTATTCATGGAGCATTCGACTATCGGTTAGGTCACATCCCTTTCAAGGATGAGAGACGGGTTCGACTCCCGTATGCTCTACCAATTCAATACTGCTGGAGTGTGTTGGATACACCTTCCTGCCTGTAAGCGGGAGTGTCCTAGGCAAAGGGTTCGATTCCCTTGGCAGTGCTAGTTTAAGGAGATATGATGGCTAAAGCTAAAGAGAAACGTGAACCGTTCAAGATTGGTAGCTTCACTGAAAGTGGTGCTAAGGTCTTGGCCAAACGTTACATCAATATGGGCTACAAGCTAGTATCTACGACATACGACAAAAAGAAAGAAATGTATTACAATACGTTCAAGTAATATTGCGGGATAGAGAAGCGGTCATCTCGGTTGGTTCATACCCAGCAGATCGTGCGGTTCGAATCCCACTCCCGCAACCAAACAATGCTGCATTCGTCTAATGGTTAAGACGCCTGTTTGTGGAGCAGGCTACAGTAGTTCGATTCTACTATGCAGTGCCATTCGTTGCTCATTCGTCTAACGGTAGGACTCCTGACTCTGACTCAGGGTATTGTGGTTCGAATCCATGATGAGCAGCCAATATGGGGCAATAGCAAAACGGATAATGCGCGGGACTGCAAATCCTTGAGGTGCTGGTTCAAGTCCAGTTTGCCCCTCCAAACAAAGGCCACCTAGCTCAACTGAATAGAGCATTGCCCTACGAAGGCAACGGTTGGGGGTTTGAGTCCCTCGGTGGTCTCCACATAAGGAAAACAATAATGAAACTATTAACATTAGCCTTAGCTGCACTTCTTTTTGTTGCAGCATCACCCAGTTATGCATCAACTATGAAAGCTTCATGGTACGATTGTGCAAAGCCTGGAGAATGCAGTAAGAGTAAGATTACAGCGAACGGCGAAAAGTTTAATCCCAATGGGTTGACAGCAGCACACAAGACACTTCCTTTTGGCACTAAGCTGAAAGTCACACACAAAGGAAAAACAGTAATAGTTAGAATTAATGACAGGGGTCCTTTCATTAGGGGTCGTCATTTAGATTTATCAAGGGCAGCAGCCCGTAAAATAGGATGTCACGGAGTTTGTACCGTTAAGGTCGTGATACTCGGTAAGAAGCGGTAGATCATCTGATCCTGTTGCCGTCAGGGAAGGCTCCAGACTGTCTATCTGGAAAGGCGGGTTCGAGTCCCGTCAGGATCGCCATTTTGTTAGAGGTTTGTGAGTGGACTGTAATTGACTGGAAACTCTCGCATATATAGAATAGTGGAGGGCGTAACCACTTTAAGAAATCGCATCGAATTTAGGAAGGTTGGCAGAGCGGTCTATTGCGTCGGTCTTGAAAACCGAAGTGCCTTTACGGGTACCGTGGGTTCAAATCCTACACCTTCCGCCATATTAAAGGAAAACAAATGAGCAAAGATTGTGGTTGCGGAAGAAGTCCAACTGGAAAGTGTGTCGGATGGCACAACTTGACAAATGAAGATTATTCTGCTAAACTTAAAGAATATGAGAAGAAGCAGTTAATGGAATCTGCCCCACAACTACTCAAAGACTAAACGCTGCCTTGGTATAGCTGGTGCGTACATACGCCTGAAGAGCGTGGGGACTCTGTTCGATTCAGAGAGGCAGCACCATTAATATATAATGTACAATGTGAAACAAAGGAAACGCAAATGAAACTTACTATCTTACTGAGTTCTGCCATTCTTTTCGCAACGGCTCTTATTCCTATTAGTGCTTATGCTGATGACCAAAATCTTTTATGCCGTCGTTCTGGAAATGAATGCAGTTCACTTCGCGGTAACGGTAATGGAAAACTTTCTATTTCTGGGCTTGATGTTAACGTAAAGTCTTCTGATCGCGGTAATCGTGATCGTAATACTAGAGTTAGTTCTAATTCCAATCAGAATGAAGTAGACAATACACCTGATGCTGCCGATATCGACAACAACACCAATAACAATGATAATTCTGTTGATGCTGATAACGGCACTAATACTGAAAACAATACAGATATCGTTTCTGATACTGGCGGTGGTAATAACACAAACCCACCTCAACTTAACAGCAATGATATAAAGGGGTTTGATCCGTTTGGCGGTCTGTATGGACCTGGTACGTAATAACATAATGCGTCTTGGGAGGTGTTGGCAATCTCATCGGTCTCATAAGCCGAATAACCCAGTTCGAAACTTGGAAGACGCACCAAATTCAATGTATGCTTCGTAAGACATTATAACGTATAATGTAGCATATATAAGACATTAGAATGCTCACGCCGACGGGTGTGGGCCGAGTGCAAGGAAATGATCGGACGCAAAGACCGATTAACTTGGCTAGATGGTGTGGTGCCCGCGCATGACTAACGAGAGTTAGAGATGTGTCGTCTCCGACCAAGAGAATCTAGGCTGACACGTTTGATAGGTATCAATGCCGTGTCTTGTGGGTGTACCCGAGTCCCACCTCACCTTATTAAATGCTGGTATGATGTAATGGTAGCCTGCCACCTTGCCATGGTGGATGCGCGAGTTCGATTCTCGCTACCCGCTCCAATTTATGGCTCTATAGCAAAATGGAAATGCAGCCGCCTCTAAATCGGTTAAGCGTGGGTTCGATTCCTACTAGGGCCGCCACTTATAAAGGAGTAATAACATGAAGGAACAGTTCTTCTAGGTTAAACTAAAACCGCCTTGACTTTTCACGTTAGATGTGCTACAATAACTCTAACAAAAGGAAAAATCAAATGAGCGTTGAACTAAAGATTAAGCACAAACACCTTGCCCTTGAACCTGCTATCATTCGCAAGGAAGAACAAAAGATTCTAAAGCAGATTCGTTCTGGCTATTGTAATGATACAATGAAGGCTTACGGCAAGTATTTGTCACTGCATAATCATCGCAAGATTGATGTGCGGTATGAAGCCAGAGCAACACATTTGGCCAGAGCATATCTTACTGGCATTCCATACGAAAAGCTAGAAAAAAAGATTCACGACAAGACAGTGTTTAAGGCACTTATTCTTCCTCGTGTCTATCGTATGGTGGCCAAGTATCAAGAGAAGCCTCTTCAGAAGCGATGGAATCGTGAAAAGAACATGTTGACATACAATGATGAAGAGTTTACACAGTTACAGAATGCCATCAAAGCATGGTGTAATATCTAAATACGAGTGACCAATCAAGGTCGTATGAGGTATTAACATGCTAAACACAATCGTTATTCTTGTTCTTGTCGCTGCTGCTCTTTGGGTTCTTTGGGAAACCTATAAGAATGGTTGGGACGTAAAGAAGGGCATCAGTGCTATCGTAGCTGTTCTTGCAGCTTGGTGGATCTGGATGCACGATTCTGTTTCTACTCTTTTGAGTGGAATGTAATATGAACAAACCGTGCTTGGCCCGTCACGGTATATAAATCACTCGGGTATGGCAATATGACAGCTTGTCCAAAAGTTAAGCATATTGTCCTGCTAACGGGCCACCAGTTTCAGAAGGATAGATAATGCCAGGACCATTATGGGAAGCTACTAGGGACTTACATCATGCTTGTGAGGCACATCCAGTAGGTGCTGCAATGGCATCTGGAACCCCTCCAATGCAGTGGTATGCTGATTGGCTTTCCGCATTATACACAATCCATTGGTCAGTAGACCAACATATTCCAGAAATCATTCGTAGATCGGAACAAGTTCAGAAAGACTTGACAGATACAGACTGTCCTGTTAATATAATCAGAGCAGCAAACAAGTATGTCAATTCCTTGGTAACTGAAAAAGACATAGCTGGTGCTGCCTACGTTCTCACTGGTGCCCATCTAATGGGTGGTGAGATTATGCGTAGAAGACTTGTTGGTTATCCTACCAGCCATCTTGAATGGCCAGATAGGAAAGCAGCAATATCAGAATTAATGAAGTTTAGAGAGCGTGAAGAAATTGCACAAGAAGCAAGAAACTGTTTTCAAGCTCTACTAGATATCATGGACGAAATAAAGCGAGATTAGCTCAGTGGTAGTAGCGTCTGGTTTACATCCAGAATGTCGGGAGTTCGACCCTCTCATCTCGCACCATATATGTTATAGCATAGCGCCATCGATCTAGGCAGTGGGCTCCAGAAGTAATCGGGGAGTGAAAGGCTTACCACACCTGAGTAGAAATACTCGCTATAACATTGAACAACGCGGACGTGGTGGAACGGTATACACACTGGTCTTAGAAGCCAGCGCCTCGTGCTTGAGAGTTCGAATCTCTCCGTCCGCACCATTTTACAAAGGAATAATAATGTCAGATTTGATTGATATATTTAAAACGTTAGAAAAAAGTTCCAGTAAGTGGAATGGTTATTTTGATGTTTATGAAAGACACCTCTCTAAGTTCAGAAACAAATCTCCAAAAATTCTAGATATCGGTATACTTCAAGGCGGTTCAGTTGAAATGTGGCTTAAGTATTTCGGTGAAGGAACAACAGTTGTTGGTTTAGACATTCTAGAGAAAGATTACACTTACGATGGCAGTGTAATTCTAGAAAGAGGTGATCAAGGTAGTCCAGAGTTTTGGGATAGTTTTCTATCACGACATTCAAACTTTGATATTGTGATTGATGATGGTGGTCATACTATGGATCAACAGAACTTAACATTGTTTAAAGTGTTTCCTCATCTTAACGATAATGGTGTATTTGCTGTGGAAGATACTCATACATCATATTGGCAAAATTGGGGCGGCAAGTTTGATAATCCCAATACGTTTCTTAACGTATCAAAAAAGTTAACAGATATTGTCAATCAACAGCACTTTGTTGAAAAATTCATTCATGATGATGTTCTAGAGGTGTTTAAGGACTTATATTCAATAACACATTACAACAGTGTTGTTATCTTTGAAAAGAAGAAGACAGAGAAGTTTGCAATAATAGAAAGTAAGTAGGAACTTAGCGATGATCAGAAAGCATCTAGACCTTGACGCCGTTCGTGCGTTCATTCAATCACAAACACCAGAAACAAAAGTATATCTCGGTGGCGACTCTGAACGTTTTCAGATTGACGGCGTATGGTATGCTGACTACATCAACGTGGTAGTTGTTCACAAGAACGGCAAGAATGGCTGTAAGGTATTTGGTGGCATTGTCCGTGAACGTGATTATGACCAGCAGAAGGATCGGCCACGTATGCGTCTCATGAATGAAGTAATGAAGACTGCTCAACTGTACATGGATCTTTATGACGTTCTGGAAGATCGTGAAACAGAAATCCATCTTGACATTAATCCAGACATGAAGCATGGTTCTTCATGTGTTATCAACGAAGCTGTTGGTTACATTCGTGGTATGTGTAACATTATACCTCTAGTGAAGCCAAATGCTTGGGCAGCATCTTACTGTGCTGACCGTTACAAGGATGCTATTCAACATATTGACCATAAGAGGGATGTAGCGTGATTAAGTTTCTTACTATGATGACGATTGTGATTGCTGCAATCTTTATGATTGTTACTGGAGCAAAAGCAGAAGTCTTTATTACCATAGATAAGTCAAGTCAAGAAATGATTGTAGAAACACCTATTGAGACATTCCGTTGGGATGTCTCTACTGGTCGTAAGGGTTATACTACACCATCTGGAAATTATCAGCCGTATCTGTTAAAGAAGCTACACTATAGCAAGAAGTACGACAATGCACCGATGCCTTATTCTATCTTCTTTCATGGTGGTTATGCTATCCACGCAACTGGTGAAGTAGAACGTCTTGGTAATCCAGCATCTCATGGATGTGTTCGTCTTGAACTAAAGAATGCCCGCTGGTTGTATCGTATTGTACAAGAGTTTGGATCAGAAAACACATATATAACTGTAACAGATTAGGAAAGTTGGCCGAGTGGCCGAAGGCACCTCACTGCTAACGAGGCGACCGGTAAAACGGTCCGAGGGTTCGAATCCCTCACTTTCCGCCAAACACATGGAGACGAAATGGAAGAACTAGTAGAAAAGATGAAGGTTGTTCTAGCATCAACTTTTGCAGCAGGACTAAAAGCACAAGCATACCACTGGAACGTTATTGGTTCTGATTTTCCTCAGCTCCATGATTTCTTTGCCACTATCTATGAAGATTATCAGGGAGCAGTAGATCCACTAGCGGAACATATTCGTCAGTTGGATGCTTTTGCACCTCAGACGTTGACAAGAATGGCAGAATTGTCTATAATTATGGAAGATGAGAAAGTTCCAACAGCGGAAAAGATGGTTGGAAATCTTCTCACTTGCAACGAGAATTTGATGAATGCTGTAGTAGAAGCGTATGAGATGGCAGAGACTCAAAAGATGTACGGTCTTTCTAACTATCTTCAGGATCGTATTACAGCACACACAAAGCTCAACTGGATGATCAAAGCAACAATGGGAAAGAAGTCATGAGAAAGTTTTTGGCCGCAGTAGTTTCAGTAGCTATGCTTGCAGCAGTCACTCCAGCATATGCTGATAACTCCGAAGAAGTTATTATTGGTATTCTTGGTGGCGCTCTTGGTGGTTTGATTATTGGTGAAGCTCTAGGTTCTCGTCCTGTATATGCTCAGCCTGTGCCTGTTGCACCGCGCTATGAGTATTATGAAGAATACGTACAGCCTGCACCAGTTAAGTGTGTCTATAAGAAGAAGAGAGTATACAGTCCAGAATATGATGAATATGTTGTGGTCAAAAAGCGAGTATGCTATCGCTAAAGAGAGAGGCGCCTTCGGGCGCCTTTTTGCATTATGAACATATTTCAAAAGCGTAGAGAAGCACAAGAAACAAGATTAGCCATATGTAACACTTGCGACCGCTATAACAAAGATTATAAGCAGTGCCGTGAGTGTGGATGCTTTATGGAATACAAGACCTTTATACTATCATCTGAGTGTCCATTAGGAAAATGGAAACAGATAAATAGTTGAAAAAGGACTTGTGAAATGGTAAAAATATCAGACATTATTCCAAAAGCAACAGAAGCAGCATTTAAAAAAAATTTACAGTCTATTGGGATATCCAAGTACAACATCATTAGTGCTAGGTCTATTGTTTTGTATGGATCAACGAAATCAAGATCAGATAGAGCAGAATCGCTCAAAGAGTTTGCTAAACTGTATGAGAAAGCTGGAGCAAAGTATGGCAAAACTGCATCCAGTTCTGGTGCAGGATTTGTACAAATAGGCAATGCAAAGTTTGAATTGAAAGTTGAAACATCTGCTGGTAGTCCTATTCTTAAACCTGGACTTTTTGGAACAGCCACAACAAAAATAGTTGATACTGATATTCCATACAAAGCTTACACATCAAGAGTTATGTCAGCTATAGATCAGACTCAAAAGCTAACAAACATTCAAAAAGATTTTCTTAAGATGCTGGTTGAGTATACAGCAAGTCCTACACCAAATGCAAAAGCCAAGATAGGTAAGATACTGCTAGGTAATATGTCTGGTCTAGCCATTAATACTATTAACAATGATTTTGGTGAAGTGCTTGGTCCAATCGCAATAATGAATAAAGGTCTGCTTCCTATAAATGGTAAAAGTGCTGTTGTCTTTATTCCTGGTCGTTCAAATGAACCTTTGTTAGATTATAAGATTAAAGACGATAAGCAAGAATTCAAAGTCTCAGCTAAGTCAGGTGAAACGACAAATACACTTAAACCAGGTGATGTTATAAACTTGATACGAGGAGATAAGAGACTGATGAAAAAATGGAAAGACACTCCTCAGTATAAGGTAATTGAGATTCTTAATGAAGGATCTACTAAACAGGGACCAATTACTGCTGGAATGTGGCTAAAGAAGAATGGTTATAACAAGTATTTTGACTGGTTAAAAAAAGATGATTACACAGAAGAAATACGACAGAGAAGTGAAGATACAATTGTAAAGATTTCAAGAGAAGCTTTAGACTTTACTCCGATATATGCCGACGCTACAAATCAAAAAGTTTTTTATGTTAAGTTCAAGCTATCTCAGAGTGGTGATATGGAATGGAAATTGGTTGAAACTCCAAAAGACAAAAAGAATAAAGAGACGGTATCAAAGCGTGTCGCGTTTAGATCCAAAAACTATGTTGGTCGGCCAGCAGATAAATTAGGATTTCAAGTATAATGTTTTCATACAATCAATATCTAACAGAAGCTAAAGAAGGTAAAAACCTTCACTTAGAACACCTAGAGGACGAAGTATTAAATGGAGGAGTTTCTGGCACAAGAGGTGCAATATCCTTTCTACAGTCTCTTCGTGATATGCTTGCTGGTCATGCTACTGGTAGAAGTGTTAACTTAACAACAAAATGGGATGGCGCACCAGCCATCTTTGCAGGTATCAATCCAGAGAACGGCAAGTTCTTTGTTGGTACCAAAGGAGTATTTGCTGCTAATGCTAAACTCAACTATACGAATGAAGACATTGACAAGAATCATCCTGCAGCAGGTCTAAATGAAAAGTTAAAAATTGCTTTACGATATTTGCCCGAGATAGGAATCAAAGGTGTTCTTCAAGGCGATATGATGTTTACATCCTCTGATCTAAAGTCAGAGACTATTGATGGTAAATCATATGTAACATTCCAACCAAATACAATTGTCTATGCAATTCCATCAGACAGCAACTTGGCCAAATCTGTAACATCTGCAAAGATGGGTATCGTATGGCACACCACGTATGATGGTGATACAATGGCAGATATGAAAGCATCTTTTGGTACCGACATATCTAATCTCAAACCATCTAGAAATGTGTGGTATAGAGATGCTTCATTCGTTGATGCATCTGGTACAGCTACGTTTACATTGAATGAAACAAAAGAACTTAACGCGATTCTATCACAAGCTGGTTCATTGTTCCGTACTATCTCTCCAAGAACCATGAACGAGATTGCTACTAATGACACATACAAAGTTACAATCAAGGCATGGAACAATCTGAAAGTCCGTGAAGGAAAAGAGATTACAAACACAGCACAGCATGTTGCTGGATTGATTGGCAATGTTGAGGAAAGATTGAACAAGTCCATTCTTGAAGCAAAGAAAGCTGACACAAAGCTAAAGCGTCAGCAGGAAAAGAAGATCGTGATAGGATTCTACACATCCAACAAGAATGAGTTGAAGAAAATCTTTGACTTGCAAAATCTCCTGGTTCGTGCTAAAAATATGATTGTCAAGAAACTACAGATGGTACAAGACACAGTTGGAACATATCTAAGAACAGATTCCACTGGACTAAAAGTCACATCACCAGAAGGATTCGTTGCCATTGATAAGATTGGAAAAGCAGTCAAGTTGGTAGATAGATTGGAATTTTCACAAGCAAACTTTAACGCCACAAAGAATTGGTCCAAATGAAAAAGAAAAATGAAGTCCGTACACTAAACGTGTGGGACATTGATGATACTCTTGGTAAAACTTCTGCAAGAGTGACCGTAATGAAAGATGGTAAACCTCTTAGAGTGTTAGAACCAGGTGAGTTCAACAACTATAAACTGAATCCTGGTGAGAGTTTTGACTTTGCACAGTTTCGTTCTGGCAAGATATTTCGTGATACGTTTAAGCCTATCAGCAATGTGTTAGATAAAGCCAAAGAGATTGTATGGAAACAGTCTGAGAATTCACATTCAATCATTCTGACGGCCAGAGCAGACTTTGAGGATCACAAAGAGTTTCTACAGACTTGGAGAGACCATGGATTTCCTATTGATCGCGTCTATGTAGAACGTGCTGGTAATATCTCAAATCTTAATCCAAAGTTGCCTGCTCATATCAATAAGGGTGTCATACTTAAAAGATATCTTAAGTCTGGTAAGTGGGATCGTGTGCGTATGTGGGATGACCATGCTGCCAATCTGGACATGATGTATAAAGTTGCAGCAATGTATCCAAACGTAGAAGCAATAGGATACCTAGTCAAGGACGGCAAGGTAACTCGTTATGGTTCAACAAAAGAAAAGAAGTTGACAGAAGAGATTACTGCCGTAGCAAAACAGGCGTTACAAAGGAAAATATATGATGACCTTTGAAAGGGAAATCGCTAACGTAATATGGCAAAAACTCAAGGGTAAAAATGTACCTGACAGATACACTGAAAAAGAATGTGGTGAAATACTGAAAAGATACTGGCATAGAGCCATGGAGTCGGAACAGTAAAATACTAAATACCTCTATATATTAATATTCCTATAGAGGGAAGTATGGCAAAAACACCAGGTGTTGCTTTTTATGGCAAGGTTAGAATACCTACGATTGGTCATCGTACAGCAATAGACACAGCTAGAGAAATACACAAGAAAGTTGGTGGTAAGCTAACCATCGGACTATCTGGCACAGCAGAACCTCTTGATCTAAAAACCAAGAAATCACACGCCGAAAGAGTCTTCAATCATCCCGTCAATACAGGTACAGAAGAGACAAAAACCCTACCTGCTTTTCTAACACATCTCAATAAGTCTCATGATGAACTACACCTAGTAGCTGGTTCAGACCGCGTACAACAATATACAGATTTTATCAAGCAATATAATGGCAAGAAAGACAAGAAGGGTAATGTACCATTTCATTTTAAGAAGTGGAAAGTACATGCTGCTGGTGGTGAAAGAGTAGAGAGCAACAAAGATCCTCGCAAAATGTCGCGCTCAGAACTTGTTAGTTCGGTTTCAGCATCCAAACTAGAAAAGTTGGCCAAAGAAGGCAACTATGAACATTTTAAAGCTTATCATCCAGATATGCCTGAACAACATGTTCGTCGTGTATATGATTCTATTCGTAAGTTTCATTCAGCACCAAAATCAGTAAAGAAGTTAAAAGAGAACTTTGCCATCGGTCTAACGTTTGCTCGTAAAGAGATGCCACAGATTGGCGCATCTGATAGCTTCATTAAGTATCTCAAGTCTAATGACGTTCAGTCTAAGAGAGTTAAGCTAGATCCAAACGAACTTAAGTCTTCTCAAATGGAATTTGATCAAGACAAGATTGATGGTCTAAGAGGTCAACCAAGTTCAAATCCTATCATTGTATCCAGAGATAATCATGTAATTGATGGTCATCATCGTTGGTTAGCAGACAAGCTAGAGGGTAGAAACTGTGACGCATACATGTGTGATCTGCCTGTACTAGAACTACTTCATCAAGCCAAAATATATTCCAAACAAATAAAAGAAGAAGTGACACGTAAAGAGCTGGCACCTATGCTGGACTCTTTCGTGTCTTTTGCATCTGATAAGCTTGGTCTTAAATCTATGCCTAAAGTCAGATACAAGACTGATGGTGATAATTATAATTCATTTGCAGCATACAATCCATCGTCTAATGAACTGTCAGTGCATACTATGAATAGACATCCAATGGATATATTCCGTTCTGTTGCACATGAGCTAGTGCATCATAAGCAGAATGAAGATGGACGTTTAGGTAAAGATATTGAGAAAGAAGGCGCAACTGGTTCTGATATTGAAAACGAAGCAAACTCAGAAGCAGGTAAGATTATGCGTTGGTTTGCAAAAGCAAATCCAAATATGTTCAGTAAGACATATGTTGTAGAAGAAATTGCCAATTCTGTCTCATCTGGTGGCATTAGAGGATTAGGTAATGTTACAGGTAATCCCCTTATTGATGATGAAGAAGAATCAAATTACATTATCCAAAATCAACAAGACACAGAATCTCTTCAGAGACGATTGCAGAATGTACTAAAAGGCAATTCAACTGAAACATTGTATTCTCATGATTATCAAGAGGCATGGATGGATCAAAAAGGCAGACAAGAATATCATGCTAAAACTTTAAAAGGTATTCGCGCACAAGCTAGAACACTTAACGAAGGCATCAATGATCCAGGTAAACTTAAGGCCATCTTCTTGGCTGGTGGGCCAGGTTCTGGTAAAGACTATGTTATGAATGCAACTCTTGCTGGTGAAGGATTAAAAGAAATCAATTCTGACGTTGCATTTGAGTATCTAATGCAGAAGAACGGTCTTGACCTTGAGATGCCAGACGAAGAAAGAGTTGAGCGTGATATCGTGCGCGGCCGCGCGAAGAATATTACCAAAGAACAGGAACGTCTAGCTCTTGCTGGTCGTATGGGTCTAATCATTAACGGTACAGCCGATGATCTAGAAAAGATCAAAAAGATTAAGACCGATTTGGAACGTGATGGTTACGAAACTATGATGGTATTCGTAAACACTTCCAATGAAGTATCGCGTGAACGTAACGTTGAACGCGGTAAGATGGGTAAGCGTAAAGTTCCTGATGGTACAGATAAGCAAGGTGTACCAGATAATTCTCCAAATATTCGCCAAGAGAAGTGGGATCTAGCTCAGAAGAATATCGGTGAGCTACAAAAGATATTTGGTAATGAGCGTTTCACAGTATTGGATAACACTGCTGATATTCGCAAAGTATCACCAGAAGAAAAAGAAAAAGTATTAGTCAACTTCAATCGTGTTCGTCGTATGGCGCAACAGTTTGTTCGTGCTGATAACAAGAATCCAGCAGCAGCAAAGTGGATTAGTGGTGAAGCACAGAAGCGTGGTATCACACAGTATCAAGAACCAAAGAGATATAAGTCACTAACACAAGTCCGTGCAGAAGTTCCAAATGTTGTTCACAAGCCTGACAATGATATTATGTTGCAGGCCAGAAGACTTGGACTTTCATACTATGGATTTGGTAGATTTGGTCGTAAAGTAAATGGTATAAACAAAGTATTATTCCACAGTAAAGGTGGTAAACTAATGAGGGTTCAAGAAATGAACGAAGAAAAGAAAAAAGGTATTGATGGTAAAGCCTGCTGGAAAGGTTATCGTTATGCAGGCACTAAGAACGGTAAAGACAAGTGTGTACCAGTGAATGAAATGGATAAGACATTTGAGAAATATATGGAAGATCCATCTAACAGAGAAGTTGGCACAAAGGCACTTGCTGACAACTATAAGAAGAGAACACCTGGTCAGGAAGTAGCAGAAGACAATGTTATTCCAAGAGGTAAGTTTGGAATGCCACAGAGTGGTGGTTTAGGTCCAGAATATGGTATTCAAGTATCACCCGCTCTTGTTACAGGCTTTGCTAACATTGGCAATTCTGTATATGAAGCATCAAAGTCTATTAAGGAATGGGCAATGAATCCAAAAACACAGCAAAAGTTTGCTGAGAAGTATGGTAGTCTAGCCGAACAGAAGCTCATTGAAGCAGCACTAGCTCTAGAAGAAGCTGGATGTGGATGCGAACATTCTAAACCAAAGAGTGTTAAAAAGTTGAAGGAAACTTTTGGTGCAGCGTCATATGGCAAAGATCCAGCCGACACATTGAGTCCTATTGGCAATCAGAACAAAGACACAGTATCAGAATTATCACTTAAAGCATACAAAAAGAAAATAGATTTCCGTTCTACACAAGAAAAGAAACATGCAAGTTTGATGGATGAAAAAGAACCTGTAACGCCAATTAAAGCAACTGTGGCTGAAGCCAGATCACCAGCATGGCAACGTAAAGAAGGTCAATCACCTTCTGGTGGTCTAAATGCTAAAGGTCGCGCTAGTGCTAGAGCGGAAGGTTCAAATCTAAAAGCTCCTGTAACAACAAAGCCGTCAAAGTTAAAGAAAGGCAGCAAAGCTGCAAACCGTCGTAAATCATTTTGTGCGCGTATGGGTGGAATGAAAAAGCGTCTTACATCCGCTAAGACAGCCAGAGATCCAGATTCCAGAATTAACAAAGCACTACGCAAATGGAATTGCGAAGAGTAATAATTAAATAAATATAAGTAAACATCCATAGAGGAAACTAAAATGCTTAACAAAAACGATCCATTAATTGCAGCAGTTCAGAAGATTATGCAGAGCAACCAAGCTGAACGTGACGCTGTTAGAGTAGTAAACGAAAAGTTTGGTGTATCTGACCGTAAAGCTCTTCCACGTGAACGTCAGAGCGAATGGGATGCAGCATACAAGACTGTTCTATCTGAAGGTCTTCATCCAAATCAGCAAAAGCTTGATGTGCATGAACCAGAAAAAGACAAGCTAACATCACAAGATTTTAAAATGCTTCGTGCTAAGAAATCAATTAAAGAAGATGAAACATCACCATCTTCAATGGGCATCAAGAAACCAGATTACGCTCCAGCAGGAACAACTCCTGACTATGCAAAGTCAACAACTCAGACAGTTAATCGTGCTGAAAAGACTTCAATGCCAGCAGGTACAGTTAAAGAATCTGTAATGAAGAAGGTAATGCAGAAGCTTGAAGAGAAGAAGCTTACCTCTGCTGAAAAATCTAAGCGTGAAGATATTGCTTCTGCAATGGAAAAAAAGAATCCAGATATGCCAATGAGTAAGAAGATGGCAATTGCAACTGCTGCGGCTAAGAAAGCAGCAGAATGAACATTAAACAATTAGCTGAGATGGTTAAACGAATACGTCAAGAAAAACTTGATGAGATAGTAGTTAACCCTAATAATGATACTCCAGCTGGTAGAGCAGCACGTAAAGCCATGAAAGACAATCAAGGTAAACCAGCACTACCTCTACAAGCTGGTCAAAGATTAAGTCCTATTGGCGATAAAAGTCGTGGTAGAGTTGTTAAGACAACAAATAGATTTGTACCTAAGAGACCAGTTTCTGCTCCTTTAGATGCAAATAGAAACGCAGCATTGGATAATCCAACAACTCAATCTCCAATGGCTTTAGCACAAAGAAGACAAGATGCTGCTAATGCTGTAAGAGCAGGTCGTGTTGGTGATCCAGGCAAACAAAATTTTGTTCAGAACGCAAGAGCAGAAGCACAGAGAAGAAGAGAAGCTGGTGAACCTGTATTAAAAGCTAAAGATGTTCCTGGACTTAATAAAGATCCAAAAGCTGTTGCAGCAGCACAGCAAAGATCAAATGAAATCATGGCAAATGCTAAAACTGGTGGTCAACCATTAATTAAGCAACCTGTAGACATGCGAGGCGGTTCTGGTGATTATAGAACTGCACAGACAAAAGTAAAACCAACAATGTCTGGTGGAGCTGGTGACTATAGAGATGCACAGACAAAAAATACAGCAGTGAAAACTCAACCAATCAAAGTTACTGATACAGAAGTTATGAATTCGCCAGAATATAAGAAAGCTGTGAAGTCTGTAGGTGGTGAAGCTGGCGCAAGAAATATTCAAGTGGGTCAGCGAGTTCAAGGACTTGGAAGCTTTAATAAAGGCGACACAATTATGGATAGAACTAGAACACAACTTGCAGCAAAAAAGAACGTTGGAAGAGAATCATAACATGGATAAAAAGCAACTTGCAGAAATGATCAAATCCATTCGCAATGCAAAGAAAGCAAAGCTGGAAGAAATTATTGGTAAACCAGGACCACTTGATCCTCAACACACTGAGACTCATGGTAAAGATACAGGAAGTCCAAATCAGTATCTTCATAGAATGAAAGAAGAAAAACTTGATGAAGTTTTAGGTGGTACATATCACAAAAGAAAAAGAAATGTTTTCAAAAGTAGATTGAAACCAAGTCAAAGAACGTGGACAAAAAGAGGTCAACAATCTATGAGTGGTGGTAAAAGATATACCGCTGAGGAAGAAAAAAAGTTAGGTTCAACAGACACTGGAAGTTCAGGTGAAGATATTGATGTAAATCCTAATATTCCTACAGCTAAGGGCGAAACAACAAGAAATACAACAGTTAAAGAAACTAAGGAGAAATAACAATGCCACTTTGGGGTAAAGTTGATAACGCTGCAAACTCAACAATCTTTGCAGCAGCACAAGTAAATAAAGCACCAAGCACAGCAAATAGAGATTTGCTTTACAGCAATACAACCGCTGATGCATTCATCACAAATGCAACAGTAGGTCAGTTTGGTGTAGACACAACAGAAGTTGCATCAGCTAATGGTGTAGCACATGCTGGTTGGGTACTAAGAACAGTAGGCACAGGTGGCCGCGCAGGTCGTGTATTCCAAGAAACTCTAGTTGCAATGAATTCAATCACGGGTGACGGAGATGACACAGGATATCCTGATTATAGAATCTTCATTACAACTCAACCTGTAAGCAGCACACTTGGTTCAGGTAATGCTGTAAGCTTCTCAGTTGTAGCAGGAACAGTACCAACAGGCGGTGTATTGTCATACACATGGCAGAAGGCTTATGGTAATGGTAACTGGACAACATTGACAGACGGTGGAATATATAGCAATACAGAGGTAAGCACACTAACAATTTCCAACAATGCCACATTGAATGGAAACGTGTTCCGTGTAATCATCAGCGAAGATGGTTCTGATTCAGTTACATCTTCTAACGCATCTATAACATTCTAAGATAATATAATAGTAGGGAGTTAAAGCTCCCTACTTTTTATCAGAGGTAAAAATGAAAAAGTTTAAAGAATTTTTAAATGAAGAGATGATGCCATTTGCACAGACAGAAAAAGGTTTTGTCGGTGTAGACAATGGTCCAGTTAGAGACAACATCAACATCCATCTTGCATCAATTACTGCAAAGCCATATGCAACACCATATCACGCTATGGAAATGGTACGCAAGGTTCTTGCACCATTCAGTATCTTTCCGCCTCACATGAACTTTCTAGACGGTGATTCAGGTCACGAAGTCTTTGAGATTAATCAGTTCGGTGATAAGATGGGTATGACAAATGATGGAACAGTAGTTGTAAAGAATGCTGATCCATATTTTGTATACTTTGAATATGCCATGAATGATAAGGGTGGCTTTGATATCTTCTGTGAGATTGTTACAGAAGATGAGTTGTCTGAAATAATGGCTGATCTTGAAGCTGAAATGGAAGATGGTGATACAACTGACGGTAATATGGAAGATGCTGAAGATTCCTTTGATGAATATAAGTCAGAAAACCAAATCAAGGAAGAAGTTGAATCCATTGTGGAAAAAGTTCTATCTGAAAACTCACTGAAAGATTTTCAACCACCATTTAAAGCTGAAGGTCTTTATGTGAGTGATAAGAGAGGCAACAGTGTTTTGGAAGTTACAAGACACGGCAAAGTTGCTCAGGAAGTAGCCAAAGCATTAAATATGCATGTGTCACACATCAAGGAAGATAAAGATCCTTGCTGGAAAGGTTATGAGATGATTGGTATGAAGAAGAAGGGTGGTCGTAAAGTTCCTAACTGTGTGCCTGTTGAAGAAGAAAAATCAGATGATGATAAAGCTTCTGTTGCACTTAGTAAGGTAGTTGCAAAGCATAAGCTTAAGGACGCTGAGAAGTCTGGTAAGAAGCAAAGTCCAGAATGGATTCAGAAGATGGTAAAGCGTAAGAACGCAAAAATCTAATAATGATTGACAATCTTAGTGATGACAACTTTATGATATATGCAATGAAGGCCTACGATAAGCCAAACTGCATACTTAGTGAATTTGAGGAAGACTTAAACAGAATAAAGTATATCAAGAGATTGATAAAGAGATACAAGACTACAGGTGAACTGAAAGAGAGATTGATACTGAATCACATAATCATTCTGTCTAATGTGTTTGGTGTAGAACAGTCAGTCAGAATGCTATTCTTTAAACTGGACAAGATTGATTATGATGTATTGAAGACGTTTCTGTTGTTTCTAAACTTTATGCCTAGGCATATCAACGGAATCAATGGTAATCACTACAACTCTGCTGACATTGGCATAGATGTTTATGTCGGCAACATACTTAGAAAACTATAAAGGTATTCATATCATCGCTGGCATAGCCATAATACTATGCTGTCAATAGGGTGTCAATAGAAAAATGAAGATTGAAGAAGAAATCACAAACGTTACTGGTGATGCAGTTCAAACAAATGCTGTATTTAAAACAGGTAAACCAAAACCTATAGCCAGACGTGGTATGTTTTTAAACCAGGAAACATTCGTCGTATCATCTTCCACATTCAACTCTCTAAGAGAAGCTAAGAAGAAGCGTGTTCATTGGAAAAGATACCTAGAAGAAGATGATGCATACCACGACTTAAGAGAATACGCACGAAAGAAACGCAAGGGACCAATCATCGTAGAAGATGAAAGAACAGGGGCTTGCATGTATGTCAGATATGGAGATATGAAATGACAAATTGGCCATTACAACGTGATTGTGATTCCTTCTATGGAAATCCTCGCGGTAAGAACGTAACACAACCTTCAGCTAAATGGGAATCAGAGTATCTGGTATTCTTTAAACCGCCATTCCGTATCACGTATGCTGGCAAACATGTAGCACAATTCAAAGTAAATAAGAACTGTCTTGTAGGATTTCAAGAGGCATTTAATAATCTTCTTAATGCAGCTGGCGGTAAGCAGAAGACACTTGATCATTGGGGTGTATCAATCTTTGCTGGTTGTTATAACTATCGCTTGATGCGTGGTGGTAACAGTCTTTCAATGCACTCATGGGGTTGTGCTATTGATCTTGATCCAGCCAACAATGCACTATCAGATAACACTCCACGGTTTGCTCAGTTCCCAGAAGTTCTAGATGCATGGGCAAAAGCTGGTGCATTGTGGGGTGGTGATTGGGATGGCGATAAAGATACACTAGACGAGCGCCGCTGCGATGGTATGCATTGGCAGTTTGCAAGACTAAAATAATGGAAAGCTGGATCAAACAATACTGGAGACCAGCCATCGCGTGGCAATACTTTACCGTATGTGTATTTGACTTTATTATTTTTCCAGCAGCATTCATGTATTTCACAAAACAACCATGGGATCCGATCACTCTTAAGGAAGGTGGATTCTATCATCTGGCTATGGCAGCAATCATCGGTGTTGCAGCATGGACTCGCGGTCAAGAGAAGATTACTAAACTATTAGAAGGCACTGAAGAAATACAAAGAACAACAACAAGCCAAACACCTACAGGTAAATGAGGTAAATCATGTTAGCACTATTATCACCTTTCTTTGGTATTATAGGAAGTTTACTTCCATCTATTGTGAGAATTTTTGAGCGAAAGCAGGAGATTAAGTATGAGATTGAACTTACCAAGATTAAGCTGGATGCCGCAGAACGCCAGGCCGATCTCACTTACAACATTGAAATGGTTAAGTCGGACAGTAACCTTCGACAATCTGCTCTTGATCATGATAAGTCTATTGATGGTGGAAAGTATATTAACGCACTACGCGCTTCTATACGCCCTGTTATAACATACACATTCTTCTTTCTATTCGTGGCCGTCAAAGTAGCCGCAGCATATGTCATGATCAAAACTGGTCAATCTGTACCAGAAATGTTGAAAGCTGTATGGGATGTAGAAACAATGTCTCTATTCTCAACCATCATCGCATTCTGGTTTGGTAGCAGAGTTATGGAAAAACAAGAACGTGTTCCACAGCCATCAGTGAACGTTACAGTATCTAACAAAAAGAAGCCATAATAAATAAGAAAAAGAGGATAGAGTCGTGTCATTGGAACAAGAAAATCGCATTGAGATAGAACTACTCAAAAAAGATGTAACGACAATGGCAGCGTTGTTAGAAAAGTTTGACACGACCATTGACAAAATGCAAGAGATTGCATCTAGCCTATCAAAAATGGTATCTTTGCAAGAGCAGAGGATTGAAACACAGGAACGAATCACTCAAGAAGTGCAAGGACTACTAGAGATGCGTAGACAAGAGCAGCAGAATAATATAAAAGATGTATACAATAGGATCAATACAGTCAACAAGGAATTGACCGACAAGATTGAAGATACCGAAAACAAGATTTTGGAAGAACTCAAAAAGCTTAGAGATGAGTTGACCAAGAAAGACGAAGGTATCGGCTCAAGACTTGGTAGCATTGAAATGTGGAAATATGGTGTAGCTGCTATCATTTCATTCCTTCTTTTCTTAATCGCTAATAACGCAATCAACATCAGCAAACTATTTGACTAAGGGCAAACTAAAATGGACATCAAAGAAAACTTTTATGGTAAACTTCAGCAGATTCGTGAAGGCGCAGAACAGCTAGACGAAATCTCATACAAGAAGGCAAAAGAAGCTGAACACAAAGCAGCTGGAAAATATTATGATGCTTATGATAATGAAAAAGATGCCAGAAAGAAAGCTATCAAAGACAAGACACCTGAGTCCAAGAAGGAAGCAGAAGATGCTGGCGAGAAGAGAAATAAGTCTGCCAAGCGTGTCATTCGTTTCCAAAAGTATGCTGATAAGAAGAAGCTTGAGGAAGAACAGATTGATGAACTTTCCGATCCAACGCATATGTCATATAGAGCAAAGGCTCGCAATCAAATGGATAAGATGGTAAACAGACTCGGCAGTAAAATGGGTTCCGATACTGTCAATACCAAGAAGTTGAAGAACCGCGCAGACGGCATCAAACGATCATATAAGCTACAGCCTAAGAAGAAGATGAATGAAGAAGAGCAATTGGATGAGTTAAAGAAGTCCACTCTCGCTTCATACATCAAGAAGGCATCACATGATGTTGCTACCAAATCCGCTGCTACTGGTCGCTATGCTGACCGTGCCAATCGTGCTAGAGACGAAATGAAAAAGGGTGATTATAAGAACTGGTCACAAGGTAAGAAAGACGATGAGTTTGCCGACAAGATGTTCAAGAAGTCTTGGAATCGTCGCAAAGGAATAGCTAAAGCTGCGGACAAGCTTGCAAAGTAACCGTTTGACTTTCTGAATCTACCTGTTATAATGCCATCTAAGTAACATTAGGTGGCATTATGTCTTTGTATATTGATCGGAAGTTCGTATCTCTCGTTTCCACAAAGCTGGAACGTTTCAAGCAAAAATCGGAATACTTGTGGACTTTCCGTTGTCCTATCTGTGGAGATTCCCATAAGAATAAGTTGAAGACGCGCGGCTATTTCTACCGTCGCAAGTCGGACTTGTTCTTTACCTGTCATAACTGTGGCACTTCTTTGTCTGTTGGAAACTTTCTCAAGGCTATTGATCCGCCACTATATCGTGAGTATCAGCTTGAACGTTACAAGAGTGAATCGTCTGGTAATGTTGCGAAGCCTGACTTTTCCATGGCCAAGATTAAGCCTGTGTTCAGCAATCAGCCAAAGATCAATCTTGTTTCAATTGCTGCTCTTCCTATAAATCACAGTGCGGGTCAGTATCTTCTTTCACGAAAGATTCCTCGTGATAGATTGCATGATATATACTATGCTCCTAACTTTCGTGAGTTTGTTATGGAGATGTTGCCTAACTATGATAAGGTATTGTATGATGAACCTCGTATCATTTTTCCATTTTATGATGAAAAGAAAACTCTTCTTGGATTCCAAGGTAGAGCAGTCGGTGAATCTAAAATCAAGTATATCACAATCAAGCTGGATGATGATAACAAGAAGGTCTTTGGACTTGATCGCGTAGATTTCTCTAAGAAAGTTTATGTTGTAGAAGGTCCAATCGATTCTATGTTTTTGCAGAATTCTCTTGCAACCATGGATGCTTCACTGTATAATATATCTCTTTTACTTGGTAATCATGACTATGTGTTTATCCATGACAATGAACCAAGAAATGCTGCTATTGTGAAGACTATGAACAAGACAATAAGTCACAATAAAAATATTTTTATTTGGCCTCAGGATGTAGCTGCAAAAGACATAAACGACTGGATCCTGACTGGAACGACGGCCAGTGAGATCCAGAGTATTATAGATAATAACACGTTCAATGATTTGAGGGCTAAGTTGGAGTTTGAGAGATGGAAAAAAATTTAGTGAGAAAGTTTAGAAAGAAGCCCGTGACAATTGAAGCGATTCAGTTGACAGATGCTAAGTCAGTATTGGACATTGAAGCCTGGATTGATAGTCCAACAGTTGGGTTTAATACCAGTCCACCAACACTGTGGATTGATACGCTAGAAGGTCGCATGACTGCATATGCAGGCGACTGGATCATCAAGGGTGTGAACGGCGAGTTCTATCCTTGCAAGAATGAAATCTTTATCAAGACATATCAGGAAGTATAAATTATGAAAAATGTGAGACTGATCGGCGTTACGCAGCCGACTATGACCTTTAAGTGTATTGATGAAGTAACACTTACAGAAGGAACGCGACCTGCAACAGCCGAAGAGTTGATTGCATACTGTGCGCGTGTATCTAATCCTGCAAATCAGGATAATCCAGATAGCGAACGTCTTCTCAAGTATCTTGTGAAGAACAAGCACTGGTCACCGTTTGAGATGGTGCATATCGTTATGGAAATCAATACCACGCGCGACATTGCACGACAGATTCTTAGGCATCGCTCTTTCTCTTTCCAAGAGTTCAGTCAGCGTTATGCTGCTGTTCAGGAAATGAGTGAACCGCGTGAAACTCGTATGCAAGACACTAAGAACCGTCAGAACAGTGTCGTAAATGATGAGGCTATGGCACTAAACAATGAGTGGCAGAACCTTCAACTTGAAGTCATGGATCGTGTAAATGATATTTACGATTGGGCAATCAAGAATGGCATCGCAAAGGAAGTTGCTCGTTCTGTTCTTCCTGAAGGTCTCACTATGTCACGCATGTATATGTCAGGATCACTCCGTTCATGGATCCACTACTGTGAACTACGTATGGGCAACGGAACGCAGAAAGAGCATAGACTAATCGCTACACAATGTTGGAATGTTATCATTGAACAATTCCCTTCACTAAAAAACGTATTAGAAAGTTGATCATGATAGAACAAAACACATTGCAAAAAGTTTTGCATAATATTGAAAAAGCAATGGAACTTATTAAAACGAAAGGTATACCGAAAGATTGTATATCAGCAGTTGAAGAGAAAATCAAAAATCTTGAAGAGTCAACAAATGAGTTGACTTCGCTTTACAAAAATAATCAATAAAAAATTTAGGAGTATTCGTATGTCAGGCAGTAATATGTTACCGTCGCTCTATCAGGAATTCATTCACAAGTCTCGTTATGCACGATGGCTGTGGGAAGAGAATCGTAGAGAGAACTGGGACGAAACAGTGGCTCGTTATTTTAACTTCTTTGATGAGCATATCAAGGACGTTACTGGTTACAGTGTGACCGCAGAGGAACGTAAGCAGCTGGAAGAAGCCGTTCTTAATCTTGAAATCATGCCTTCAATGCGTTGCTTGATGACTGCTGGTGAAGCACTCAAGCGTGAGAACGTGGCTGGCTATAACTGCTCTTATGTGGCCGTAGATAATCCACGTTCGTTTGATGAAATTCTTTATATCTTGATGAATGGTACTGGTGTTGGTTTCTCTGTGGAATCAAAGTATGTTGATCAACTGCCTGTGATCGCAGACTCTTTCCATGATACTGAAACAACTATCCTTGTGGCTGATTCCAAGCTTGGCTGGGCAAAGGCTCTAAAGGAACTCATTCATCTTCTTTATGCTGGTCAGGTTCCACGCTGGGATGTTTCAAAGGTTCGTCCTGCTGGCGCACCGCTCAAGACATTTGGCGGTCGTGCATCTGGTCCTGGTCCGCTTGAAGACTTGTTCAAGTTTGTAGTTGCTACGTTCAAGAAGGCTGCTGGTCGTAAGCTTTCAACTTTGGAGGCCCATGACATTGTTTGTAAGATTGCCGAGATTGTCGTGGTGGGCGGTGTTCGTCGTTCCGCTCTTATTTCTCTATCCGATCTTAGCGATGATCGTATGCGCGTGGCAAAGTCTGGTGACTGGTGGAAAGAGAACGTTCAACGTGCTCTTGCTAACAACTCTTTCGTTGCTAAGGAGAAGCCTGATGTGGGTATCTTCATGCGTGAGTGGCTTTCCCTTTATGAGTCGCGCTCTGGTGAGCGTGGCATCTTCTCTAGACAGGCTTCTAAGAAGCAGGCAGAGAAGTTTGGCCGCCGTGACTCAGATCACGATTTTGGCACCAACCCATGTTCTGAAATCATTCTACGTTCCCGCGAGTTCTGTAATCTCACAGAGGTGGTCGTTCGTGGTGACGATACCCCAGAGTCGCTTAAGCGCAAGGTTAAGCTTGCAACGATTCTCGGAACCTTCCAATCAACCCTGATCAACTTCAAGTATCTTTCTAAGAAGTGGCAGGAAAACTGTGCCGAAGAGCGTCTTCTTGGTGTGTCGCTTACGGGCATCATGGACAATGAATATACCAACGGCACCAATCCTGTTAACAACATTCGCGCAATGCTAGAGGATCTACGTAATGAGGCTGTCAAAACAAATAAGCTCTGGGCTGCGAAGCTTAATATACCCGTTAGTGCTGCTATTACTTGCGTTAAGCCTTCTGGCACTGTCTCCCAATTGGTTGACTCTGCTTCTGGCATTCATGCTCGTCATAGCCCTTATTATATCCGCACTGTTAGAGCTGACAAAAAAGACCCACTAGCAATAATGATGAAGGACATGGGCTTCCCTGTTGAGGACGATATCACAAAGCCAGATCATACCTATGTGTTCTCGTTCCCGATCAAGTCTCCTGATCATGCTGTGTTTCGTTCTGATATGACAGCTATTGAACAGCTTGAACTGTGGCTTACATATCAGCGTCACTGGTGTGAGCATAAGCCTTCTGTAACTATCTCTGTGAAGGAAGAAGAGTGGCCAGAAGTTGGTGCTTGGGTCTACAATCACTTTGATGAAATGTCGGGTGTTTCGTTCTTGCCACACTCTGATCACGTATACAAGCAGGCTCCGTATCAGGACTGCACGAAGGAAGAATACGAAGCTCTTGCTGCAAAGATGCCTAAGAACATCAACTGGTCTGATCTTGCAAAGTATGAAAAGCGTGACAGCACCACCGGTTCTCAGGAACTAGCTTGCGTTGCTGGAGGTTGCGAAATCTAATGGATGATGAATGTTGTAAAAGACATTCGCTAGTTCGTCAGCGTGTCGGCACAACAAGTCGCCGACATGCTTTCATGCTACTTGTAGATCAATGTTGGAGGTGTCTATATATTGTAAACGTATTAAGTCCCATGACTTGGAAACAAGAAAACTGGGTAAGGAGATGGAATGACAAAAGAAGTAGAAAAGATAAAATGTAACTACTGTGAGTCATCATACAAAGTGCTTTACGACTATGAAGAAACACAGGGGCAACCACGTTTCTGTTCCTTTTGTGGTGAAGAATGTTTTGATGGAGACGAAGTAGATTTAGGAGATGATGATGAGTGATTATGCGAAAGGTTTCAAGGACGGTTTTGCTGCTGGTCTTGAAGAAGGCAAGAAGCTACTTGAAGAAAAGTGGCGTCTAGATAAGATTGCTGAACTTGAGAAGACATTACCTAAACCTCAACCACGTCTTGATGATTTTATATTTGGTGCAAAAGAAACGTGCCCTAAATGTGGAATCAAGATTAGCGGCGTGATGGGTTATGTTTGTGCATCACCAAACTGTCCTATGTTTCGCAATGTGACATGTGGTCCTACAATGGCAGATGTTGCTATACCGATGACTGGTGCTGTTGGTATGTCAACATCAAATCCAACCGCAAGAATAGATGTGCGCGGCGCAAATGGTGCAGCAGGTCCTTACGATGGTCCAGAGTATGCAGGCAAAGTTTATATCAACGGCGAGTGGGCGCAACTGGATAGCTAACATATATACCTCTAAAGGGGTATATCATGTGGTTATACAATGACAAAGAAATTGGTGATGATGAGATTGAAGGATATTCTTCTTTCGTCTACATCATCACCAATCTAGAGAATGGAAAAAAATATATTGGCAAAAAAATCTTCACTTCAGTCCAAAGAAAAAAAGTCAAAGGCAAAACACGAAGAAAAAAAGTTGAAAAAGAAAGCAACTGGAAGTCCTATTTTGGATCTAACATCCAGTTGCTTGGAGATGTTGAGAAACTGGGACAAGATAGGTTCCGACGCGAAATCATAAAACTCTGTAAGACTCGCGGAACAGCCAGCTACTGGGAAGCAAAGCTTCAAATGCAATACGAAGTTTTGGAAAAACCAGATGACTTCTACAATGAATGGATAATGTGTAAGGTTCATAGGACTCACATAAAATCATAACCGCGACATCCTGTCGTATTGTGCAAGTGCGAAGAAATACTATATAGTATTGTATCACAACATGACTGAAAGGAGTCCTACCATGATTGCATGGGGAAGAGCATTTATGTCGGCTATGAATGGCATTAGCACACCACATGAAACAAGTTTAACCAGAATGTTTCGGACAGAATACGCAAAAGAGTATCACTGGATGAAGCGAAACGGATATGAAATTAATGACAAATATGTGAAACGATTCTTAGCAGACAGAAAGAATTCATAATCTACCACCAGTTGTAGTTTACGTAACGTTACCAGCCATGTATCCACTGCATGGCTGGTATGCATTTTAAACCCTTGAAAATCGGGGTTGCCGACCCCATCTATAGTATATGATGATGACCAAGATCCCCTTCTTCCGCGCCCTCTATCGCTTCTTTATCGGTCCCCTGCCCATGCGTCCAGCGCATAGCAGGTATGCCTGATCCGATCTTGAAAAACCGACTGTCCAACCCCATATATTAATAGTAACAAGAGAGAGATTCCATGCCTAGCTTCAATGTCCCCGTTTCGCTTCTCAACCAGTATGCCGAGCATATCAAGGCCGACTACCGCAAGTGGTGGGGTTCCCGCGCTTCCGAACCGCATGTGCAGGAAATGATTGCCGAGTTCGGTATTGATTTTGAGCCTGGCTCTAAGTATATCAAGGTCGTCAAGACCAAGAACGGTGTTGTGGAATCTGTTCACTCTTTCATCTGTAACAAGGACGGCAAGTTCCCCAAGGGTTCGATCCTCAAGTCCGCGTCTTTCAAGGCTCCTGCGACCAACTTCATCCGCGCTCAGATTGATAAGCCCGAGACTTGGGCTGGTCGTGTCGCTTGGACTGGGACTCACTAATGCGTCCGAACTACTACTACCGAATAGAGTTTGATGATGGTCGTGTTATCTACCGAGCATATCAAACAAAGTCAATGGCTGAGGCCGTAAGTAAAACTCTGGAGCATGAAATGCTCCTGTTCAATGTCAAATCCATTATATGGGGAAAAATGTAATGTCTTACAATGGCTGGACTAACTACGAAACTTGGAACGTGTCTCTTTGGTACGGCGATCTTTTCGCGTCCATGGCTTCGGAACAGGTTCTCCACGGCACCTATCTTGAAGAGATGGTCGTTGAAATGGAAATGGCAAATATTCCCGAGTCGAGCCTTGCGGCCGATATCATGAATGCGTCACTGCGCCGTGTTGACTGGGACGACATTGCCGATCACTTCAATGCCGATTCCGACTATGAAGAGGAAGAGATGGAGGATCTAGATGCGTAATCATGTAGCAAAAGCCCTTTGGTCTCCGAAATACCGACAACTCAAAATCAAGAGTAAGAAAGCCTATACTCGCAAGATTAAACACAAGAAGATCGACTATGCGTAAGCCTTATCGTACCTATGCTGAGATTCCTGAACTGGTGGCTGATTATGTCTTGACTGTGGCTGATAGAAAGCATATAATGTCTATATCGCTTGAAGATATCAATTCCTTTCTTGACGGAATCGACCAGTATCTCGCGGAGAAGCAAGAAGAGTATTCAGAAGGTTGGGTTGACTAATGGCACTTGTATATACGAAAACGTCTTCTGGTCGTAAAAAGCCATCCGCTAAGACACTGCGTCTTCGCGAGGAACGTAAAGCGTATTTCAAGTCCATTCTCAAGGGTTCTGTCAAAGAACGTCCGATCAATATGCCTGAACCGCTGCCTCAGAAAAACTTGCCGCCATTGTCTAACTCGGTCGGCAATGGCTTCAAGCGGTCCGTTGATGACTATAAGTGGAAGCGCGACCGTACCGAATCTGTTGCGACCATCAAAGAGATTGAAAAGAAAAAGAACCGACTCGCACCTGTAGCCAATAAGACTGGCTATCAATATATCACTGATGGTGCTGATGTTGAAACGCTAGGAAGAAAAGTGTGATGAAGGTTTGGATATGTTATCACTGTCATTCTGATGGTGCTGAGATTTGGGAATGCGTCGAAAAGGTTTTTGATGATGAAGTAAAGGCGTTGTTGTGGTCTGAAGATTCATCTTTCAAAGCAACTGCCTATGATTGGCGCCGCTATGAGGTAAAGGAAGTAGAATGACTAAGGTTATCGTATTTGACATTGATGGCACTCTTGCGAACATTGAGCATCGCCGTGCTTTTGTCGCAACGAAGCCTAAGAACTGGAAGGCCTTTAATGCAGGCATTCCGAATGATACACCGCACGAGGACATTGTTGATCTAGCTATCCTGTTCTGGGAAGCAGGCTTCAATGTTGTGCTTTGCTCTGGTCGAGGTGAAGAGCAGCGGGACGTTACAGTAAAGCAGATGAATGACTTTGAAGTTCCATTCACAAAGCTGTACATGCGGCCTGCTAAGGATCATCGGCCAGATGATGTAATCAAGGTTGAACTGCTCCAGCAGATTCGGAGTGAGTTTGGTAATCCGCACCTGTGGTTTGATGACCGAAGTCGGGTCGTAAATGCAATTCGTGCTGAGGGTGTTCGTGTCCTTCAGGTAGCACCAGGAGATTTCTAGATGCAATATGATTTCGCTATAATATCTCACATAGATGATGTATTGCCGCACATCAAGGACGCGCCTGAGTTTATCGTGGCCGAGAAGGATGGCTATACTGTAATCAACTACGTTGTGGCTGGTCACGATACTTTTCCTGACGTTCAACGCCCTGTAAAGGATGAAGGTGGTCTTCCTTCTTATCTTGATTCCTTTGTAGAGCATGTCGGTGCAATCGTTCGCCGTGAGTGTCGTGGTCTAATCTTTGGTTCCGATGGTCGTCTAATCAACCGTCGGTATCACAAGTTCTTCAACGTGAACGAGCGTGACGAAACTGCAATCCACGCGATTGATTGGTCTCGTCCGCATGTGATCCTTGAGAAGCTTGACGGCTCTATGGTATCGCCTTGCTATGTTCGGAACGATTCTGGTTATCACCTTCGTTGGATGACCAAGATGGGTATCACTGATACTTCCATGGAAGCAGAAGCTTTCGTGGCGTCTCGTTCTGATTATACTGAACTTGCGGAACACTACTTACAGTCTGGATTCACTCCGATCTTTGAGTGGTGTTCTAACAAGAACCGTATCGTGCTGGACTATCCTGAGGATCGTCTTGTGCTGACTGCAATGCGTGACACTGCATCTGGTGTCTATATGTTGCAGGATGCTCTAGAGCGTATCGGTCAGCGATATGGTATTGAAGTTGTGAAGGCTTATGATACCAACTCCGCAAAGCATCCGTCTTATGTGGTAGATATGGTTCGTGCCGCAGAAGATTTTGAAGGCGTGGTTGTTCGTTTTGATGATGGCCACATGGTCAAGATCAAGTCCGACTGGTATGTCCGTATTCACAAGGTCAAGTCACTGCTCGGTCAGGAACGTGATGTTGTGGAACTGATCCTGAAGAACGAACTGGATGATATGCTTCCTGTCCTTCCGCGTGAAGATGTGGAAAAGATAGAAGCGTTCCAGTCTGCTCTGATGGCAACTGTTACTTCGGCTGCACGGTCTGTCAAGATCCTTGTGGAATCTAACCGTCACGAAATGGACCGTAAGACTTTTGCACTGGAACATTCTTCCAAGTTTGATCCTGTGTGGCGTGGTCTTATCTTTCAGTTCTGGGATAAGGAAGTCACTGAGGTGTTGACTTATCTGGCGATACGTGATACTATACTCAAGAATTGTGGTTCCAACGCTTCCTATACAAAGGTCAAGGAAGCTTTCTTGAAGGGTGTTGATTATGGATAACTATCAGGATATGTTCCGTCGTTGGTGTGACGTTCAGGATCGTTTTGAAATGAATGATCCTGAACCCGACGAAGTTTTGTATGCTCAGTATGATATAGATGGTTACGAGGGTTCTGCTCTCGTAATCTATCGTAACGGCGATAAGTTCTATTACGTTCGTGGTGCCCATTGCTCTTGCTACGGGCTTGAGGGTCAGTGGGATCCTGAAGAGTATTCTGCTGAAGAGTTTGTTGCTGCTTATAATCGCGGTACCTGGTACCGTAACGTGCCTGAAGAACTGGTTCGTCGCGTAGAAAACTACGGTGCTATGCGAGTTTATGAACAATGGAAGGACGCCTACAATGGTGCATAACCCTACGCTCTATATGCTTGTCGGAGTCCCTGGCTCCGGCAAGTCCACTTGGATCGCTCAGAATTTTCCTGACTTGACTGGTTGTTATGTTGCGTCTACGGATCGGTTGCTAGAAATCTATGCATCCATGCGTGGCGCAACTTACAATGATGTGTTCCAAGATAACATTGATTATGCTAACAAGGCCATGATGACGCATGTTAAGGATGCTGTTATGTATGGCTATAACATAATCTGGGATCAGACCAATCTTACTCCGCGGTCTCGTAACTACAAGCTTGCTGCGGTACCTAAGACCTATCGCAAGATTGGTATCTTCTTTCCTGTTCCTGAAACTGAGGAACTTTATCGTCGCCTTGATTCTCGTCCTGGCAAGACGATTCCTGAACATGCTATTCAGCAAATGATAAACTGCCTGAAGCAGCCGACGATTGCTGAAGGCTTTGATGAAGTCCGCGCTGCTTTTTAATGGAGATGAAAATGTTTAAGTATGAATTGGGTCAGACTGTTTTCTACATGCGTGAAAATCGCATTCATAGTGCATCTGTGGCACAAAGGAACTATAATGATGAAGTGAAGACGCCTGAGAACGCAAAGAAGATCCAGTATAATCTAAATGGAACATGGTATCTTGAGAATTCTGTGTTCCGATCTGCTGATGATCTTTGTTACTTTCTGAAGTCTAACGTTCAAACTCACTAAGGAAAAACTATGCGCTGTGAAATGCCGTTTACTGTACTGCATGAAGCCCTTGCTGCGGCTCAGCACAAGGACATGCCTGACATTGAATATAAGGATCGTGACTGGGATGCATGGCGAAAGTTGACGCCTGAACAGCAGAGGGAAGCTGTTAAGAATAAGACCGAAGTTTATAAGGACAAGGTTCGTCGTCCTTATGGTGATGAATTTATTGTGGATATGTTTACCCAAACTTGGGGATCAACTGCACTTGGTTATGGTGGCATAGGTGGTGCTGCAATTACCACTGCATATACTATAGTTGTGATCTATCAGCATAGGCATTTCTGTGTCTACTTTGGTTCTGGCAACCTTGCATACTATGTAGACTTGAACAAGTTGTCTCGCCCTGGTTGTGATGCATTTATGAGTGATCTAAAGGATCACGTTCTGGCTGATGTGCGAAAGGCTTCTACTCGTTATGTCTAGTTGGGGTAGTGAAGTTGAGGTTGAGCGGCGCAATCGTATCCGCTTGACCTTGGCTGCATATGCATATGAGTATGATGATAATCCCATCATGTCCGATGCAGAGTTTGATGAACTATCACAAGCTATTCGGCCTGAGATTAAAACTGGACACAAGCAACATGATAAGTTCTTCCGTGAGAAGTTTGATTCAAACACAGGCATGTGGATTCGTCAGCATCCTTTCTTACGCCGTGTCGCTGCTACATACAAGTGGAATCTAAGCAAGGGATATTATAAATGAAAAAGTATACTGTTCGTTATACGATTGGTGCTTATTGGTATCAATCTGAGGTCTTTACATCCAGTTCAAATGCTGCTATGCTATGGGCAGAGATAATTGGCGGATCTAATCCGATGGTCGTGAAGGAAGAGGAAGTAGAGTGAAGTTCGGCATCTTTTCAGATTTACACATGGAATTTCAGCCTTGGTTCTTTGAGCCTGAGGCTGATGTTTTTTATCTGAATGCAGGTGATACTCATCCGCAAGCTTTGACCCGTGACTACTTCACAAAGCTGATGGGTCCGAATTACTTTCATATCAAAGGCAATCATGACTATTATGGCGGCACATTTGCTAATGCTGATATGGACTTTCCTGATCCTGTGTTTCTAGAAAAGCCTGACGGTGGTACTATTACGATTGCTGGTGCTACTCTGTGGACTCATATTGATCCTGTTCGTTGGTGGGACTTTCGTGAATACATGATGGACTATCGTAGTATCAAGGGTATGAACTATGATAGATATATGAATGCACACAAGACGCATCATGATTATCTTTTTAACTCGGGCGCAGATATTTGGGTAATTCATCATTTGCCATCGTTTGAATCTGTGCATGAGAAGTATCGCAACTCAAACGGCAATGACTTCTTTGCAACTGAACTATCACATAAGCTTCTTGAAATGCAAAGACCGCCTAAGCTTATCGTTCATGGTCATACGCATGAACGAATGGACTACATGATTGGTAACACCCGTGTGATTTGTAATCCTCGCGGCTATCCTAACGAACAACCTTGGTATCAAAACTATGAACCTCTAATTGTGGAGATTGACTAATGACTGACGTTCAAAAACGAGCCGCTAAGAAGACTGCATTGTTGGTCTTTGTGGCTATTGCTCTTATTGTAATCATATCTTTCTTTCCGTTTCTCGGCGGATACATTATTCTATGTGTATTCGCTGCGATGTTGATTGGTGGAGTATACGGTATGTTCTTTATATGGGAAGAAACAAAGGAATGGGATAAGAGGCGCAGATGAACATTGTAATCTATTCAAAGCCGAACTGTCCTTGGTGCGTTAAGGCAAAGGAACTCATGAACAAGCTGCATCTCAAGTATGATGAAAAGATATTTGATGTGGACTACACGCGCGATGATCTTAAGGTGTTGATCTACGGTGACAAATACATTGGAATGGCTCAACCGTTAACTGTTCCACAAATCATTGTTGATGGTCATCGTGTTGGTGGCTATGAGGACTTTGCGGAATGGTGTGACAATCATGGATTTGCAGAATGAATGAGTTTGATCCGAGCAAATATACGGTTGACACATCCATCATGTCAAAGTATACTATTCAGACAGTAGAACCTTCAGATTGGCATTGTTTTCTTCTAGGCGATATGAAAACAATGACTGGTTCTGTAGTTTGGCGTCCTGCAAAAGGAACAGAACCGAATTGGTTCCATCGTATGATGCAAGAACTGTGTTTTGGTATCAAGTGGCGTAAAGTAGTTTCAATTTCAGAAAAGGAAAAGTAATGTATACCGTGAGTGTGAAGAAGAAGATTGATATTGATGCCGATGACGCTGGCAATTTTGTTGCTGAAGTCATCAAGAATGATTTTGATTCTCTAGCCAGGAGTGTGAGTGGAATGTATAACAGCCTTCATACTCTCAAGCCTTATGAGCGCGATGACCTCCTGAACGATATGGAAGTCCTTGATGCAATGAAGGTTATGCTGCGTTATTACATGGTGCATGATGATTATGCTATGTTTATGGAACTTCAGAGGGCTCTCGGCAATGTACGATAAGACTGAACTTAAGGAAAATCTTCGCAAGTGTGTGGCTAAGGTGGTCTTTAATAAGACCGACGGTACTGAACGAGAAATGACTTGCACGTTGATGGAAGAGTTTATTCCTGAAAAGGGTGTATCACTTCCTCATGTTCCTCGCCGTGACAATGATAATGTTCTGGCCGTATGGGATATAGATAATAGGGGTTGGCGGTCATTCCGTCTTGATTCAATCACAAAGATTCAATATATAGGAGTAGGGAGTGTATAATGCCACATCCACATAAGAATAGACCGCGAACAGGTCGTCGTAAGGTAGGTTCTAAAAAGCGAAAGAACGCACGTAAGAACAGGAAGTAAAACATGAGCAAAAGCAGGGCTGAACGTAGGCACCATCATCAACGTATGCTTGAAAAGGTAAAGCATCATAGCATGTACCAATATGAATGGCACGATGAGACATGGAAAGAACTTCATCAAAAGAAGACTGCCGAAAACAGAAAGCCCTGCTCTTGTTCTGGTTGCTGCAATCCAAGAAGAAATCCATATGCAAAAGGTGATAAACTGACAATGCAAGAAAAGCGTATTATGGAATACGATTACAATAGAGAATATGATGAGTGCTGATAATGGAATTTATATCCTACAGACGGAAGGTCCCGAATTCCGAGTAGGTCATCATTTAGCTATTGACAATATTTACGGGAATTTTTCCGACGAATCATTCCAGTGGCAAGGTGATCCTGAGATGATCTACCATTATTTCCACACAGACAAGATGTTTTCCACTCTGGAACAAGCACTTGACTTTGCCGAAACACTCAGCTATAATTATGAATATCTTGAGGATGGAATCTGTGTGATTACCGACTTCAAAGATTGGAATTTTGGAAAACTTGAGGAACAATATGGCAAAGAAGCTGAAGGCAATTCGCGGTAAGTTTGCAGACGAGAAGTATCTTGGCTCCGAACCCGACCTTCGCGGTGATGTTACAGATGCTCAGGTCATTCAGGCCTACAACTGGTATAACTATTTCTATGATTCGGATCAGGCTAAGGACTGGATCATTGAATACTTGAAAGAATTTCACAAAACAGAAAAGGAACTAATCAAAAATGTCAACCGAGTTAATTCTAATCTTTGCCGTACTACTGGCTGGAATTGTCGTATACTACTTCTGGGCGGGAGTCTCCCAGTCAAAATCGAACAGCGAAACTTTGAACGCATCCGCACCCTTGCCGCTGGATCCAGCGGCAGTGCAGGAACCAGTGACGCCGCCGAAGCCGAAGAAGGCATCAAAAAAGAAGAAGTCAAGCCAGTAATCTCTATTCAGGAACGAGTAACCAATCGGGCTAATGATCTGATTGCGGACCTTGAAGTCCATCTGGACAACTATTATCGTGATGGCACTCAGTTCAAGGCGTCCGATTGGCTCTCTCTACATGATGTAAAGCCTGCAATTGCCCAGCGCATTGCAGATTATTACAAGCCTCTGTATTCTGAACTCTTTGATGCACTCTCTGGCAAAGAACCAGAGTTGCGTGAAGCTTATTCTCATTATACCAAGCCGAAGCTGAAGGCTTATGTGGAGTTTGTTAAGTCTATTGTTTCTGCGGCCGAAACCCGTGCTATAGTTGTCAAGGCTGCTCGTAAGCCGCGCAAGAAGAAGGAGAAGCCTGCTTCTGTCGTTGTCTCTAAACTTAAGTTCAAAGAAAAGGATGATACCTACAATGTCGTGTCTATCGATCCGAAGCAAATCGTTGGAGCTAATCAGCTTTGGGTGTTCAATACCAAATATCGAACTCTGGCTGTTTACAATGCTATGGGCCCTGCTGGGCTTAACGTCAAGGGTAGCACACTGACTGGATGGGATGAAAAGACTTCCACAGTGAAAACTCTGCGAAAGCCGACTGAACAACTGAACAAGTTGAAGGACGGTGGTAAGGTTGTGCTTCGTAAGTTCATGGATGACATTAAGTGCAAGCCTAAGAATGCGACTGGTCGCATAAATAAAGAGACAGTGCTTGTAAGGATTATCAAATGAGTAATAACGTATTCAAGTTTCCCGAACACAAGATCGTCCGAGAAATTCCACCTCAGATTGAAGAGATTGAAAAAGCCAAAGAAAAGGGTAAACAGAACTATGCAGAAGATATCGCGGTAGATTTTGCAGAGAGTATGATTGCTGTTTTGGATAGCTACGGCATTGACCAAGACAATGAAAACTTTGATAAAGACCTATCTTTTGCTGTTGAAGCCATTCGTGCAATGATCTATCGTTCACTTGGTATTAAACACCATCTTCACGAATTTATTGATACACATGTCAGTGTTCTAAAGAAGGACAAGGATGGTAATCTCATTCTGGAATCACCTAGTGATATGGAAGAGATTATCATTTCCGAACTAGAGCTTGAAGAAGAAACACTTGACGAAGAGAAGTGAGTGCTATATACTCTATAGCATTAACGAGGAAAATTATGGCAGTTTTGATTGATCTAAATCAGGTACTGATCGCAAATCTTATGCAGCAGATCGGTTCTAATCCTAAAATTCAGTTGGATGAAAATCTCATCCGACATATGGTTCTTAATAGCCTTCGCTCTTATATTAAGCAATTCAAGTCCAAGTACGGCGAGATTATCATTGCATGTGATAGCAAGCGGTCTTGGCGTAAAGACTACTTCCCATTCTATAAAGCCAATCGTAAGAAGGCTAGAGACGAATCTGGCTTTGACTGGAATCTTATCTTTGAAACTCTTGGCAAGATTCGTCAGGAGTTGAAGGACAATCTCCCACACAAAGTCATTGAAGTTGAAGGTGCAGAGGCAGATGATATCATCGGTGTTCTTACTGCACGAAAGGCGCCACATGAAGATGTTTTGATCCTGTCTTCAGATAAGGACTTTGTCCAGCTTCAGAAGTATCCAAACGTTATCCAGTACAGTCCTATTCTCAAGCGGTTTGTTAAGACCGACAATCCTTATCAGTATGTAAAGGAACACATCATTCGTGGTGATAAGGGTGATGGCATTCCAAACTTTCTGTCATCTGATAATGTCTTCGCTCTCGGAGAAAGACAGAAGACCATAAATAGTAAGAAGCTTTCTGAGTGGTTAACAAAGACACCAGAAGAATTCTGTATCAATGAATTGATGCTTCGTGGATACAAGCGCAATCAAATGCTGGTTGATTTGGATTTTATTCCTGAAACGATACAGAGTAACATCATTGATGCATATGAGAATACAACAGTTGGCAGCAGACAAAAGCTGTTCAACTATTTTATTGAGAAGAAGCTAAAGAATCTTTTTGAAGTGATACAGGAGTTTTAATGAAGAACCTATATGAAGTGTTTGATGAGTTTGAAAAAGCTCCAGACAGACAAGCGAAGATTAACGTGCTTAGAAATAACAAATCATACGCAATGGAATGTGTTCTTCGTGGCACGTTTCATCCTCAGATTAAGTATGTATTTGATGAAATGCCAGCATACAACGATTCACTCTCTCCGCCTGGACTAGGCTATACAAACATTCATCAAGAACTGGATAGAGTGTATCTGTACGAACAGAATAATCCACGCACATCACCAAATCTTTCGCTTGATAGAAAAAAGTATCTATTGGTCCAAACTCTAGAATCTATGGAAAAGAGAGAGTCTGAAATTTTTGCAGGTATGTTGATGAAGAGATTGCCTGTAAAAGGACTGACATACAAGTTGGTCGCAGAAGCTTTCCCTGATCTATTACCTAATGATACGATTTGATTGAGGTTTACTATGTCATTTTTAAGGAACGAAAATGGCAAAGAGAAGATCAAAGCTATCCAAACTACTACAGACAAATGAAACATACGAATACAAAACAACGGTTGAGGATTGCCAAGAATGGTTCAACATTCTCAACCGTGAACTATTTGACAATTCCCTTCCCAATGTTGATGAGATTGATGTGCGTTGGCGCCGTCAAGCCCACGCATACTATGATTATGCAGTGAAGAGAAATGGTCCATGCAGACTGCTCATGAACAAGAAATACAAATCAAAACAGTTTTTTGTGGAGGTACTGGCGCACGAAATGGTGCATCACTATCAATACATAAATGGAGAGAGGATGGGTCACGGTCCCTCTTTCATGAAATGGCGTGGCAAATTCAATAAGAAAGGCTTGAATCTCGTAAGGGTTTATTAACATGAAGCATAAGAAAACTTGGTTTGATGACTACGACGAAGACAACTATAAAAATTCAAAGGACTCTAACAAACGTCGGCCAGTCCGAAACTGGACAAAGGCTTTCGTAGATCACCAAGAGGATTATGACGAATATGATGATTTTCACAATCATAGATTAAAGTCATAAATTGACCTAGCGTAAACAGGTATGTGGCCAACGCATACCTGTTATGCGTTTATAAACATTGAAATTCGGGGTACCGATACCCATATCTAGCTTATCAGTTAACAATGGAGCTACCCTATGGCTATCGCTTGGACTCAGATGCATAACGGTTTTGCTGACGCCCAGACCGACTGGGCTGGTTTGGTGCTTGAAAAGCGACATGATACCAACTACCGGATCATGTCCGACGTATGGGGTTCCGCTGACTGGGCAATCGTTTGGGATGAGGCTACCAGCTCTCCTAAGCACATCCTGGTCAATGTGTACGATATGAATCCTGAGGGCTGGCGCCCCGTCCAGATCACGGTGGATGCGACCCCTGAGATCCGCGAAAAGCACACCCAGTGGTTGATCAACCGCGAGTATGAACGGCTGCTCGGAAATGCAACCGTAGAGAGCAAATATATTGAGAAGGGTACTATCGCAAAGGTTGTACGCGGTAAGACTGGTAAGGGTACTATCGGGAAGGTTGTAGTCAAGATGTCTGCAACCTACGGTATGGGCTGGCGTGCTTCCACTGAACCTAAGCTTGCAATTGCCACCTCTGACGTTAAGGTCAAGAAGGCTTTACGTAATGGTAAGGTTGCTGAGGTCTATCAGGACGTGGTCTGGGTTTGGGCACGTAACTGTGAACGGGTTGATACCCCTGAAATCAACCAGCACATGCTCTGGCTTGAAGCGGAGAAGCGGGTGCTACGTACCAACCAAGCTGCCTGAGACCCGCTCCAGCCGCTTCCTACCGCTTCTCCACCGACTCCAATAAAATCAATGACTTAGCCGAAAATGCGACCCTAATGAAATCAATGACTTAGCCATGCGGTGGATGCATAGCAGGTATGCGAAATCTGCCCTTGAAAAACCGACTTGCCGACCCCATCTATAGTATATGACAAGAGCGATGGAAATGACCGACACCGACAAGTTGATCCGTGAGTATCTTGATCGCGGAGGTTGTATCAATGTTCTCAAGTCTCGGCCGATCAAGTATCGCCCGCACAAGTATATGCCCGTCTCGGCAAAGCGCCAGACCTACAGTCAAACACCGACCCGACCCGCTGGCTATCGTGGCGTTGACTACGAACGGGTTGGTAATAACGCCAGCGGCTACAGCACCAAATATGTTATGGGAAAGGAAATCAACTAATGTCTCGTAAGATCAAGCTTCCTGACACGGTTCTGCATCATGAAAACGTTAGTGTTCGTCTGGCTGTGCAAAATCTTATGCAGGCTGTACAAGCCGCTAAGTCTGGTGACGTGGACGACATGGCTACCTTCATCCGTCTGGCTCATATGTTTGAGCAGGACATTCCTTCTGAAATCCGTTTCGCAAAGGGTCGCTAATGGCTAAGCTTAAAGAACGAAAGACTTTCTCGGTTGAAGGCATGATTGAATATGCCAACGGCTATCTCGCGTCCGACTACGGAAGCGGTGACTCCATTGAAGCCCGCGCACGGCGCCAGGGTGTGATCGATCTGCTGGAATCTGTACTGGCGTTTTCTCAGCGGTATCGGGGCTTCTCTTATCTTGACCAGCGGGCTATCACCAAGTCCAAGCCTGGCATCTTTTGGCTTGAAGACGGCAACTACTCGTTGGAAAACACTGATCCCACTCGTCGGAGGTATGCATAATGGCTGCAATGTCTGCCGTTCAAAATCTTGTTTCTCATCTCTTGCGTTTGCGCGGCATTCCTGAAGGGAAGGCTGGTAAGCGGTATAAGATTGTGATGGACGATTTGATTGTAGCAACTCGTTTTGTGATTCCTTGCGCGAAAGTGAAACAAATTTATATCGCAATGGCAAACTTTCAGGAAAATAAAACCCTTCTAAAGGAAATTGAAAAGATCAACTTCAACGAATTGGAAAAGGTTTACAAGTAATGGGTGCTTACAAAGACTTTCTAATCGGCGTGGAAGAATTGATCTGGACTGCCCTTGAAAAAGGCATGACCGATGCCGACTCAATCTATGCGTATGTTTTCATGTACGAGCCGCTGGCCGATGAACGTACCGTAGATTGTATTTTGGAAGACATGATCTTTTCACTTGACGGGATGCCAGATTCCAACTATAATACTCTCGTTAACTAAACAAACACAGGAAAACACACACATGACTAAGACTGCCGCTCACTTTGTTGCCCTTGAATTCCTCAAGTCTAAGGGTACTGCTACTCCCGACGAAATTAATGCCCATGTTGGTAAGGGCAACTATGCGTCCAAATACATCTGCTATCTCAAGCTTGAAGGCTATGAGATTGAGACCATCAAGACTGGTCGTACCGTGACCGAGTATCGGTATGTGTCTGACGGCGACTCTGCTACCCGTGAATACAAGTGGGTGCCGCCTGCTGAACGTGGTAAGGTCAAGACACCGAAGACCAAGGCTGCTAAGGCGGCCAAGCCGAAGGCATCTAAGCCCGTCAAGGCTCGCGTTTCCAAGCAGACGCCTGTTCCAAAGTCGGTCAAGAAGGCAGCCCGCAATGTCCTTAAGGATCGTGCTGATGCCGAAGCTGACCGCTTGCTGGCTGAACTCGGTATGCGAGACGCTGGTGAATACGCTGGTGGTACCTACTCTGTTGATCCTGACTGGGATTCCATGGACGGTATTGATGTTGCTAACTTCCTCAAGTAAGGAGATATGAAATGAATAGGGTCACTTTCACTGATACTCAGTTTGCTGGTGTTGCACTGGTAATTTTCACACTTGTTATTGTAGCCATCGGTCCTCTCATCACACTTTGGGGTTGGAACCAGTTGTTCGGAGATATTAAGTATCTTGAATATAGTTTAGGTAACTGGGTTGGCGTTCTCATTATGGGAATGTTCTTCCGTGGTGTAAAGATTGAGAAGACAAAGTGATGAATAAGCGTTGGTTACTTGCAGGGTTAGCAGCCCTGCCTTTTATTGGTGCAGCTAATGCAGCTGGTAAGAACTCGGCCTCATGGCGAGTGCCTGCTGGCATTACAAAGATTCGTGTTCGCTCATGGAAAGCGGATGGTAGTAGAGACCTGGACAGGACTCTCAGTGTAGAGCCTGGTGATGTTTTTCGTATTGATGCAATAGAGGACTAAATGATGAAACGTATTCTTTCTGCTCTTGGTATTGTTGGTGTGGCTCTCGGTCTTGGTGCATGTACGGATGCTGAAATGGCATCGCAGAACATTTCCAAGGCCGCGGACTATTTTGAAATCAATCGGCGTATCATCTTCTACAATGGTATTACCGACAACTATATGCTGACGATTGAGGGTCGGTGTTCTATCAAGAAGGACAATCAGGACAACCAGCTTGAGGTTACCTGTAAGACGAGTCCGACGGAATACAAGAAGCACTTTCTTGGTATCTCGGATAACGTGACCTACTTTGTGGAACAGTTGGACTATGCCAATGTGAGTGTCTATCAGTATCGCGTGGTGTTCAAGCCGTCTGCTATCGTTCCTGATGTTGAGGTGCGGTAGTGGACTTTGACTTCTTATGGAAGTTGGCCGCCTTCGTAGGCTGGTCAATGAGTCTTGCTATTATCGGTTCCGTAATCTTTGTAGTAATGAGGTAAACGATGAATGAACAACTGTATCAAGATACCGATATTCGCGTTATAGATCAGCGCATCGGCATGGGTATTGGTGGTCTTAATACAGTCATTCGGCTGTATCACAAGCCGACTGGCATTCTTATTGAGATGCCTCGCTTGAATAGAAGCCAATATTATGATAAGATGTTGGCCTTTGAGATGTTGGAATATGCTTTGCTGGGAGTGAAGGAATGAACGAACGTATCCGAAAACTGTATGAAGAAAGTAAAGAGACTCGTAATACAGAATGGGGAGGAGATGTTCCTGTCACATGTGTAAACTTTAATATCTTTGCCGAATTGATTATCCGAGAGTGTAGTAAGACTTTGCGTGAAAGCAAGTATAAGCTTGCTGAAACGGATTACTATGATGGCTTCAACGAAGGATTAGAGTATTCGGCTAATCGGATTGAAGAACTTTTTGGAGTTGAATGATGCCTTGGGCATTTGCCTTTGAAGCACCACACGGAACGACTATTAAGAGTAGCCGCTTCATGTGGATCACACATTTTGATAGTGCTAAGGATCTATGGTGGTCTGAGGATCTACGCAAGTGGGCTTCAATGAAGGAGATTCACGATAATGGCTTTGTCGCATCCAACGGTGCGCCATGCCATTCGTATAAAGCATTTATACGGCACCTAAACAAGCATCCTGAGTTGCGTGATGTTGGAGTGATTACTCTGGTATCGCGGTATCAGGGGTACAACATAAAGGCATTGTGGTTAGATGAGTGACATTGTAAGATTAGTTAAAGAAGCACAAGAAAATGGTCGTTGGATCAGTGTTGATTTGGCCATTGCTGTTGGTCAGATTGAACGATTGAGAGCCGCACTATTACCTTTTGCACAGGAAGCAACACATTGGGTAAACTATCAGGATGAAGAGCCGCTTGTGGAAGCATTTCCTGGATATGAAGGCAATCTAACAGTCGGTGATCTTCGCCGCGCATTTGATGTATTGGAGGAAAAGTGACGATTGTACCTGAAGAGATTCCAGATGAAGTGGCTATCATTGCGGATGAGGCGTATTATGACACGCCTCTGACAATGCCTGATCATATGATTATGAAGACGGCTATTGCTGCTGCATTGAACAAGTGGCTTGACATGGAATGCAAAGGCAAGTATACTGTTCTTTCGTTGCCGTTGCTACCACTTACGGGATATGTGGAATGATTAGAGCAGAACATATTCCCGATGAAGTATATGAAGCTGTCGGTATTCCAAAGTGGCAGGCTCAAGCATATCTTTTGGCTATGTTGAATGCGTGGCCTCAAGCGCAGGGATTGCCTAAAGTAGTAAACGATAAACTCCAATGGGGTAATAACACCCACATTATGCTGCCGTTAAAGGAAATCAATGAATAAGATTATTCAAATGGCCGAAGCCGATGATGAGTTTGTTATGCTTGAAGACGGCTTCTGGTATTACTGGCCAAAAGGCGTTGGTGCTATTAGTGAATATGATTTGCTGTTGCTGCATCAAGAGTTGCTGAGGCGTAACAAAAAGTGGAATGAGGACATAGATGAATATTTTCGCACTGGACCAGGATCCGAAGCAAGCAGCCGAGTGGATGGTGGACAAACATGTAGTGAAGATGATTTTGGAAACAGCACAGCTCCTGTCAACGGCTCATCGGATCCTTGACGGCACCCAATACATTGACAAGACCAAGACTGGTCGCAATGTAAAGCGTTGGCGTTTGCCTGATGAGCGTGAGCAAGTGCTGTATTCTGCCACGCATATCAATCATCCTTCCGCTGTGTGGTGTCGCCAGAATCTTCACAACTATAACTGGCTATATGATCATTTCGTAGCATTGCTCCACGAATATACATATCGTTATGGCAAGGTGCATAAGTGTACATCAATGACATTGCATCTTCGTTTTGCGCCACTAAACATTGAACTTGGTAATCTAACGCCAGTGACGCCTGCAATGCCTGACGAATACAAAGTGCCTAATGATCATGTGGAATCATATCGCAACTATTATCGTGTAGCTAAAGAGAGGATGCACAAGTGGACGAAGCGCGAAAAGCCGAGTTGGATATAACAGATAGACTTTTAAATGTTATGGACCGTGATTGTATCAATGATGCAATCGAGGAGATAAATGCTCTTCGGTATCAAATTGATTGGATCACGAATAAAGTAATCTTTCCGCTTGCTATGATTGATCGTGATAACATGACCGAGCATGATGAAGCGTTGCTTGAAGAGGCCATTGAAAGAGCAAAGGAACTGTATGATGAATCACGCCGAACTTAAAGAGTTGCTTACTAAGCTTGGCTCTATCTATATGAAGCAGCCAGATTATGAATCATCCTGTATTGTAAAGGATGCTGCAACTGAGATTGCTGAGATGATGGACATTATAGAGAGGCAGCAGGTCATCATCCGTCGTATCTATGCAGAACAACTGCCTGACACTTGGTTCGTGTGTGGTGAACTCGGTGAGAAGGATCAAAACAATCTGCCTAAGTACATTGAAGTATGTCCTGCATATGGTGTTGATTGGTCGCAACTGTATGAACGAACAGATCGGACTATTGGTGGTATGGGATCGTGAGTGACTTAGATCGCGCGGCCGAAGCTGCAATAGATAAGCATGAGAGGCTTCTTCATCTGAAAACGATGGAGTTGCTTCTCGGCTCTATGATCGCAAGACAGGGTGTAAAAGAAACTCGCAAACTTCTTTTACAATATGCACGACATTTGAGAGAGTTTCACACATAGGAGATTATAAATATAGACATGCCAGTTTATTCATTTGAAGACACAGAGACGAGTGAGGAGTTTGAACTCACTATGTCCTATGAAGAACTAAAACAATTCCTTGAGGACAATCCCAAGGTCAATCAAACATTCCGTATGAACCTTGTTGATCCAGTAGGCATTGGAGTAACAAAGCCGCCATCTGACTTTCAGAAATATGTTCTAGGCAAGGTCGCAACAGTACCTGGTGCTGATAAAGCTAAACTTGAAAAGAGATGGCATATTCCTAAGGAAATATGAGAAACAAAAAGAGTTTACGATTTTCAGAAGAGAGCAGTCACGCAGGTGATTCGCTCTCTTTTGCTTTTAAAGGAGCCAAAATGTCTAAAAAACCTAAGAACAAGACTAACAGACAACAACCAGAAGCACAAAAGCAGGCTGCTCATTTTGAGTTAAAACATATTAAGCCTCTAACACCAAATCAGGAGAAAGCTTTCAATTCATACAAACTAGGCTATCACCTCATGCTTCACGGTTTTGCTGGAACAGGAAAAACATTCTGTGCCTTGTATCTTGCTCTAAATGAAATCTTGACAGGCAACTCAGTTTATAATAAGATAATCATTGTTCGTTCAGTTGTACCTTCCAGAGACATGGGATTTCTTCCTGGCTCTATGAAAGAGAAGGCCGCTGTGTATGAAGAACCATACCGCGAAATCTGTGACAATCTATTTGGACGTGGTGATGGTTATGACATTCTCAAGATGAAGGGTCTGGTACAATTCACGACCACATCATTCTTGCGCGGTATCACATTCAACAATGCGATTGTAATATTGGATGAAAGCCAGAATCTTACGTTCCAAGAAGCTGATACTGTGATGACACGCATGGGTGATGAGTCCCGTATCATTGTGTGTGGTGACTTTAGACAGACAGATTTGTTGAAGAGATACGAGCAAGAAGGTATCACACAATTGATGGCCATCACGAAACGTATCAATACATTTGAACATGTAGAGTTTCAAAAAGAAGACATTGTGCGCTCTGGTTTGGTGCGCTCATATATAATTCAGAAAGATGCAATGGGGTTATAAATGCCAAGATTAGTTCTTATCACGGGCGGATTTGATCCAGTCCACAGCGGTCACATTGAGTATATCAATGCAGCCAAAGCGTTAGGAGATTATTTGTTTGTTGGTTTGAACAGCGATGATTGGCTTACTCGTAAGAAAGGTAAGCCTTTCATGCCTTGGCACGAACGTCATATGATAATATCAAATCTAAGGAGTGTAGATGAGTGTTTTGCGTTTGATGATAATGATGGTTCAGCGTGTGATGCGATTATTAAAATCAGAGAAGAGAATCCAGACCACACGATTATCTTTGCGAACGGAGGCGACAGAACTCAAGAGAACATTCCAGAAATGAATTGTGGTGTGGATGATATTGAATTTGTCTTTGGTGTTGGTGGTCAAGACAAGAAGAATAGTAGCAGTTGGATTCTAAAAAACTGGGAAACTAAATGAAAAAGTTCAAGTTCGTTGAAGGAATGCCAGAGTTAAAGCAACTTGATGTGGATGAAAGCACAGGCAAGAGGTTTTATGTTACTCCAAATGGTGTAAAGCTTCCTTCAGTGACAACTGTTCTCTCTCACTTCAAGACCAAGTCTCTTATTGAATGGCGCAATCGTATTGGTCATGAAGAAGCAGATAAGGTAATGTATCGTGCTTCCAATCGTGGCACACGGTTTCATAACATGATGGAATCATATCTTAGGAATGAGGACGACTTTATGTTTGGTGTTATGCCAGATATGAAGCAATCGTTTCTTGACATGAAAGAAACACTTGACTTAATAGACAATATACGTTATATTGAGAGTCCTCTCTACAGTGAAAGACTTGGTGTTGCTGGAAGAACAGATTGCATAGCAGAGTTTGCTGGCGTTCCTTCTATCATTGACTTCAAGACTTCCACTAAAGAGAAGAAAGAACATTGGATAGATAACTATTTTGAGCAAGGTACTGCGTATGCTCTAATGTATGAAGAACTTGTGCGAGAACCCATAAATCAAATCGTTATTCTCATATCGGTTGATTTTATGGAACGACCACAAGTCTTCATACGTGACAAGAATCAATACATCCAAAATCTTTTGGAAAAAATCCATCTATACAAACAGGAAAATATCTAATGTATCTAGAACCTTGGATGATTGTAACACTCATTATTGCTTTTGGTGCTTGTGCCTTTATCAGTAGGAGACAAGGCTTTGTAGTGGGTGCTATCAACACCATTCAAGCTTTAGAAGAACAGAGATTTATCAAAGTTGATGATGATGGCAATATCAAGCGTTGGACACCGTATACAGATTTAACACAGAAGAAAGCACGAAAGAAGAAATAAGTTATGAAACGTTATGTAATTGGTGATGTGCATGGATGTCACACGGAGTTAATAGAACTATTATCTCAAATAGCTAAACATGCTGATAGGAAAGTTTGTAAGATCATCTTTGTTGGTGATTATGTGGATCGTGGTCCAGAATCCAAAAAAGTTGTTGAGGTTATCCGACACTTGCAGAAGCACGGACACGTTGCTCTCATGGGCAATCATGAGGACATGATTATGTCTGGCGAGTTAATGTATGCCGCTGAAACACTCCGCAGTTATAACACTTTACAAATGCCCGAAGATGTGCTAGAATGGATGCGTTCTTTACCAAAGTATTATGAGGACGATACAATCATTGTTGCTCATGCTGGTGTGCATCCAGGTTTAACTATGGATGATCAACCAGATACATTTCTGCTTTGGTATCGTTATCAAGATTGGCAAGACGCTAATCTAAGCAAACACTTTTATCACGGTCATACACCAAAGCTTGGTAAGATTGAACAGACAAAAGATCGCACAAACGTTGATACGGCTTGTGTGTATGGCGGCCATCTAACAGCCGCCATTGTAGGAGATGATGGCAAGCCTGAAGGTTTCATTCAGGTGCCAGCACAACATAGTGTATATGTGTAAAAGCATATATACTGTTGTTGTCGATGAAGGAAGTTAAAAACGTTTTGGACGCGGGTGCGATTCCCGCCGCCTCCACCATAATCTCACTGGGGATTTCCTACGCCGTTAATGATTGCGGGAAACTATCATTAACTTGCGTCCCTGGTGAGATTATGATGGGGGCGAACTAGGCTCGACAAGCGTGTAATAAGCGACTGGAGACAACCGTAGGCGACTACGTACAAGCGCAAAACTCTAAATGCAAACGATAATTTTGCACCTCGTATGGCTCTAGCAGCCTAACATGCGCCAGGGGAGAGCGTGGAAACAGAATCTCCCCACCAACACACATGACACAGGAGATATATCATGAAACAAAAAGGCAGAAAAGTAGGACAAAAACAAAATCGGTACGCTGCCGATCTTATAAAAACTACAAGTATTCGTATAGATGATGATTTGCGCGATGAGGCTGAAAAAGTTGCAGCACACATGGGATTATCATTTAGTCAATTTGTTCGTCTTAGTATTAGACGCAACATTGAAATCTATAAAAAAATAGAATTAGAATTAGTACAAAAAAGTTCTAATACTATTGAATAAAACACACATGACACAGGAGTATAATCATGTCAAAAACACCTTATGAAATCCGTTTAGAACTATTGGGTATGGCACAGTCCATTCTTATGGAACAGACAATGAATGAACGCATTCGTCTGGAAAATGATTGGAATATGAAGTGTGAATATGTTCGTGCTAACGGCGGTCTTTATCCTTCTTTCCCTGAAGTTTCTAATGTATCCGCTGAAAACGTCATTGCCATGGCCGAGAAGTTGAATGGATTTGTATCTAATAATGGAGAAGTAAAGAATGCTTAAGAAGATTGTCGTTGCCGCTGCTGTAGCTGTCGGACTCATGTCCGTACCCGCTCTTGCAGACGGAGTAAAGCTTGGTACCCTTACATGCCAGATTGATGGTGGGCCTGGGCTTCTAATTGGTTCAGTTCGTGAAGGAGTATGTACCTTCCGTGAAACCAATGGAAAGGTAACTCACTATGATGCACAGTTTTCGCGTCTTGGTGTTGATATCGGTGTAACTGGTAACAAGACAATCGTTTGGGCTGTCTTTGGTGCTGATGGTCGGAAGAACGGCGGGTTACGTGGTGTCTATACTGGCGTAAATGCAGAAGCAACTGCAATCGTCGGCGTTGGCGCTAATGCTCTAATCGGTGGTCTGGATGCAGGCATTGTCCTCAATCCTCTGTCCATCTCAGGGCAGACTGGTCTAGCCGTTGCAGGTGGAGTCGCTACACTCCGACTTGAATAATCGCTAAATAGAACTAGAACAAAAAATAGCGAGGTCGGTATGAAGTCATTAAAACCATTTTATATTTGGTGGGTTACGAATCTAGCGGTTGCAACTGGTGTGTTCTGGGCATGGTATGCAGGAATCATCAACACAATCTGGCAAGACGATATTACAATGATTACATCCGCCCTCGCTGTATTATATGTGATAACCACAGCAATGATTGGATATGTCGCATACACTAAAGACTTTGCCAGTAAGTTAGTAGATGCTTGCTGGTTTCTATCCGAACAAATGTTGGCCCTAGGCATGTTGGGTACAGTTGTCGGATTCATTTATCTCCTCTCATCAGGTATCTCTTCTGCATCTGTTACTGATCCAACGAGCCTTGCAACATTGCTGGCTAATATGTCTGTTGGTCTTGGCATTGCATTGTACACAAATGCTGTAGGCATTCTAGCAAGCCTTGTTACAAAGACATTGCTGTATGCGGTAACATACGATCATGAAGAATAGAAAGTTTGATTTTAGAACCGCATACATTGACCTGCTGATTAATCTACTAACAGGTACAGTTGTTCTATTTGTTCTTACAACTCTATTGATTGCACCTATCACTAAGAACAGCGAAGGCATTAAGAAAAATGCCGACTATGTTATCACACTGGAATGGCCAAACGAAGTGGACTGTGATGTTGATTTGTGGATTCGTGATCCTTTAAGCAACATTGTATCGTACAAATATCCAGAAGCCGGCTTGATGTACTTTGAGCGTGATGATATGGGCAAGCGCAGAAGTGTGTTTGAGTTAGATGGAAAAGAAATTGTTATTGATCCAGACAATAAAGAATTCGTCACACTACGCGGAACATTTTCAGGCGAATATGTTGTCAATCTACATCTATATTCTTGTATCAATACAGCGACACAACTCGCAATGACTTCTGGTCAGTTGATGAATGTTCCTGTGATAGTTGAAATCATCAAGATCAATCCATCATATGTTGTCGTTAAGCACATTGAGATGGTAATAGAAAGCATTTGGCAAGAAAAGACAGTCACACGATTTACAATGGATGACAAGAAGAATATCATTCGCTTCAAGAATGATTATGTTGCTGTCAGAACAGGGAACAAAGCGCCATGATTTCACAAGCACTATTGGTAGCATTTGCAATTTTCACTCTCGCAATCATTGCTCTAGCTTTCTATTTCAGAAACACATTCTTGAAGTTCTTGGTTGTCGCATATCTTACGGTTCTTGCAAGTGCAATCTACTTTACATATGAAGGTGTTAAAGGATGGCCTACAGACGATGATAGAGTTGTCAAAGGTATTCTGTCTGCTGTTGTTATTGTAAATCCATCCGATAAGAGTGAAGGTGCAATCTACATCTCACTGTTCCCTACTGTGCCTGCTGAGTGGTATGAATATCAATATCACAGAGAAGCACCAAGGACATTCTACATCAAGTATACAAATGATCGCGCTGCGGCATTTGAAAAAGCAAAGCAAGCAATGATAGAAGGCAAAGAAGTTCGAATCAATGGTGTGCCACCAGAAACAACTTCTAATGGCGGTGAAGAAGGGACTTTACTAGAAGAAGGTATTGCTGGCGCAATCACAGATTTTGTTGAGAGACTTATGGCACCACAGGGCGATACATACAAGCCAGAAGTACCTGATATTGAAATATTACAACCTGCAGTTCCGCCACAGAAAGGGACAAACTGATGAATAACAGAACATATTGGATAGGACTCATTGCTATTTTTATGTTTCCTATCGTTCTTTCTATTATTGCGTTTAAGCTTGATAAAACACCAGACAATACAACTGAACTGGTTGAGATGGTAAAATCAGGCACTGTGCTTGTAGCTAATCAGATTGATGCGTCAACTGGTGGCACAGGTACAGGTTTTATTCTTGCTGATAATCAGATTATTACCAATCATCATGTTGTAGATGGTAATGGTCAGATATTCATTTATTCAAGCAAGTCACAACACAAATATGAAGCTGAGGTTGTATACAAGGATCCTATTGCAGATATTGCAGTTGTAAGATTGCGTGACTGGGAACTATACAAGAAGAATGAGATGCCAAATAATCTCGTTCTTGGTAACAGTGATGCAATGAAGCAGGGAGATAAAGTCATAGTTGTCGGGCATCCTTGGGGTCTAACATGGACTGTATCGGAAGGTATCTTATCAGGAAAACATCGCCGTGCTGGGCAAAATCCAAAGTTTATGGATCAGGTTGATGCCAATCTATTCCAGGGAAACTCTGGTGGTCCAATCTTCAATGCAAACGGAGAAGTCATTTGTGTTAGCACTATGATGTTGGCCATGGATGGCGGTTCATATGGATTCTGTGTGCCTTCCAATCTTGTTAAAAAGGTGGTGCATGACTTCAATGTGCTTGGAGAAGTTCGTTGGAGAGCATTGAACATATCAGCAAGCTTGACAGATGATGGCAGTTCTGTTATAGTATCATCATTAGAGCCTGATGGAGCAGCAAGCAAAGCAGGAATCAAAGAGGGTGATGTTCTTTTGGAAATCATCACTGAGAAAAATCATCCTAAGGGAGTTAAGATTTCTAATCCAAACGATTTGATTACCGAACTTGCTACACTGAATGGTGATGATGAAAAAGTCAAACTTGTAATAGAGCGAAATGGTGAGAAGATGATGATTGATGTTGTAACAAACTTTAGGCTTTCCTCAGAGTATACTCCTGATAAGGGAAAGTAACATGCCTACAAAAGATGAGATTACCACATTCTCGCTTGAGATTGAAACTCTAGCGAAGAAAAAGAATATGTCATACATGGACGCAATTATTGAATATTGTGAGTCCATCGGTCTTGAAGTTGAAGTGGCAGCAAAGCTTATTTCTGGTGCGCTCAAATCAAAGATCAAGATGGAAGCAGAAGACCTTCATTTCTTACCAAAGTCAAACACAGCAAAACTTCCTTTCTGAGGATATATTATGACACTTGATGATGTTTTTAAACCTTCTGAGAAGAACGCGATTCTCAAGATGAAGAGCATGGCAAAAGCACATATCAATTTGGTGTTCGGTGACAATATGATTGATGATGTTGGTCATTATCTTGTCGTGGCTGGCGGTGCTTTTCCTGACTGGTATCACGAAACACGCAACGGACCAAAAGACATTGATGTGTTCGTTCTAACAGATCCAACTGCTAAGAATAAGCTTCGCCCATATCTGGCTAGCAATGGCTTTCTTCTGAAAGCCATTGAGTATCTAAAGAATACAAATCCTGGTGCGACTCACGTTCAGGAAGTGTGGGAAGGTAATGCAACTTCACATGATATAAAGTATCAGTTCATCTTTACTGATTACTGGTCGCGCGAAGAACTAATCAAGGAGTTTGATTACAAGCATTGTATGGTATCATATGATGTTGGTAAGAATCAGATTTACATCACTCGTCAAATCTATGATGCTATTGCCAACAAGAAGCTTATCGTGAACAATGATAAGAGAATTGCTGAATGGCGCCGTACCAAGTTTCTTCAGCGCGGGTATACTGAACCTACAAAGGAAGAAGAAAGATTTGTTCCGTGGTCAAGGTATTCTACAAATATTGCTGCTGATGCTATTAAAGCCAAGCTTATGAAGGAACTTGAAGTGAATGGACAATGAAACTTTCAGGCTACGAAACATACTGCACTTATCTTGCATTGAAGAATCATTTTACCCGTGACAACTACGATTTTTTCAAGTATAATGGTAAGGTAACAGCAAGCAAGGAATCGTTCCTGTCACGTAAGGATCGGTTTCAGTTTGAGAAGTTGGCCAGAAAGTGTGATGATGTTAAGACACACATTGCATTGTGTTTCATGGCTGATAGGACATGGATTGGAGATATGTTAGATGATGATGCTTTAGATTCCACTCTGAAGCATATGCGAAAAGTCCAATCCATGTCTTACGATTTTAAGAATGAACTGGAAAAAGTGGATGATATCAAGTCTCTGTTCAAGATGGAAGACAATGGTTATCCTAAGTTCCTGAATGAATACATGCGTGGTGATATATCGCTTGAAACGATAATCATCCTGAATGAGTTCATTGACTTCATTCCAAAGTTTGATGCTAAGTTTAAGGACGATTACCTATGGTCCAAGTTTAGCTTCAAGACACGGAAGTTTGCTCCGTTTTTGCTCCAGCAAGTGGACAAAAAAAAGTTCAAACAACTCTTGAAAACCAAGATAAATGCTACTATATATACTTGACACAGGGAAATTCCTGTGCTATTATATACGAACAATACAACGACATACACTGTAATATGGAGAACATACAATGACAAACTTTGCATCCCTCAAGAAGTCTTCTGCTGATATCGGCCGCCTTTCCAAGGAAATTGAAAAGATCAACGCACCTCAGGGTTCTGACCGTGAGGAAGATAAGCGTTTCTGGAAGTTGGAACGTGATAAGGCTGGTAACGGCATGGCTGTTATTCGCTTTCTTCCTGCTCCCGCAGTTGACGGCGATGACTCGCTTCCGTGGGTTCGCTACTTTGACCATGGCTTCAAGGGTCCGTCGGGTAAGTGGTATATTGAAAACTCACTTACTTCCATCGGTCAGAAGGATCCTGTGTCTGAGTTTAACGCACAGCTTTGGAATGCATCTAGCGATGAAAATTCTTGGCAGCGTAAACAGGCGCGTGATCAGAAGCGCCGTCTTCACTACGTTACCAACATCTATGTGGTAAAGGATCCTGCCAATCCTTCCAACGAGGGTAAGGTATTCCTCTACAAGTTCGGTAAGAAGATTTTTGATAAGCTTACCGCAGCTATGAATCCTGAGTATGAGGGTGATAAGCCGCTCAACCCGTTTGATTTCTGGAACGGTGCTAACTTCAAGCTTCGCTCTCGTATGGTTGCTGGCTATGTCAACTACGACACTTCGTCGTTTGACAATCCTGGTGCCCTGCTGGATGATGATGCCGAGCTTGAGCGTATTTGGAAGTCTGAATACTCTCTCAAGGAAGTTCTTGATCCTAAGAACTACAAGAGCTATGACGAACTAAAGCGCCGCCTTGAAGACGTTCTTGGTTCTCAGCTTGGGTCTGCTGAACCTGTTAAGGATCAGATTACGGATTCGGTTACTCAGAAGCCGAACTTTGAAGCTGCAAAGCAGCGCAAGTCTGTTGAAGACACGCCGCCGTGGAATGATAGTGATGATGGGGACTTGGATTACTTCAAGTCACTTGCTGACTAAAAGATAAGGGGAGCTTTCGGGCTCCCCTTTTTGTTATGTGTGTTTGCTTGGCGCGAAGTGAATGTTTTTTTGAGGCCTTAACGTTGCGCTAAGTGTGGCTCTTTCATATGATGATGGTGTGTAGTAATTATCGGCCATCATGGCAGGTGCAAAATTCATATCTGTTGTATCTGGTACTGATGGTCTAGGAATGTTGACTTGCTGTTGCTGCATTGGTTCTTCAAGTCTTTGTATGTTTTCTTGTGTTATCATAGGTACTTGCTGAGAACCTTCTAGCTCTCCAGGTTCTACTCTGATATTCTCTCTATCATTAGCATATGCTAGAATTTCTTTAGTATCTCTGTTTCTGATTTCTACATTCTCGCCAGGCGGCACATCCATTAAACCACCTGTGGCCATAGCTGGAGTTGAATTTGCAGCAGCTGGATTATTTTCAATCAAGTTTTGAGTTGCAGAAACAGGATCAGCTTGTGCTATCGCTTCTGCTTCTGTTTTAAGTTTAGCATCAGCTTCTTCTTGTCTTCTTTGTTTTTCTTGTAAATAAAAATCTTTGTATCCATATTTTGGATCCCAACCTTTTTCTTTTGCTTCTTGTAGAAATTCTGATTTACCTTGATCTACAATAGCACTCAATTGTTTATCTGCGTGATGAGTAGGATCTTCATCGTTTCTACTAATACCAAGATGAATTGATTCGTTGCCCATGTAACCTGTTTCTAATCCTACTGATCTACCACCAGCTCTTGCAAAATGATATGCTGTTTTATACATCAATGCTTTATCATCTGGATTAGACATAGTTAACATTCTTTCTGTACCATCAGGAAGAACTTCAATAAAATAATTATCAGCGGCACCACCTAAATCATGTTCTGTACTACCAGTTCTAGGACCACCGCTACCTAATGGAGCTTGACCACCAGAAAAAGTCTTGAAATAAATGTTTCTACCAGTTTCTTCTGAAATCTTTTGTGCAGCATAATTCATAGTATCAACTAATTCTTGCTGTAAAGGTAATTTTCTTGTGCCTGCAAGTTGATCCTGATCTTGACTTACGCGAGTTAAAGACGGATCAAGTATTGAATCTCCGCTTGTTTTCAATACACTTGCCGCTTGCAGTGTTGCAGTGTTTACAGGTTGTCTTTGCATTATATTGTTAAACTTATCAACACCAAGTCTTTCTATAACTCTCTCCATCATACCTTGCTGTTGTGCGCTGGCATTTTTATAATGTTCTTGAAGTCTCTTATCTAATTTTTCCAACATACCTGGTTCAAATTTGGCAATAACAGATTCTAAATCTTTTATTTGATTTGCTGCCAATTCAAACTGACTTGTAATTTTTTCCGTTTCTGTATAGAATTGATTTCTGTATTCATGATGTTTTGCATAAACAGGATCGTTATATCTCCATCTGATATAACCTGTTCCTAAAAGATATGATGCTCTTTCAGGATCAATGTCAGGATTAGAAAGAAACTCTTGAGTCTTTTTAGTGTTTTCTGTGCTAGTCATTTCTTTCATATAAAAACGTGCCATAGAATTCATTGTTTCTTGGTCACTAATCAATTCTCCGTTTTGTGCAAATCTTCCTTCTGCCATCAAGTGATCTTTTAATGCTGTCAATCTTGGACCTTGCATAGATAGCATTCCTAAATTTGTTGCACTATTGTATGGATCACTGTGAGTACCGAACATATATTTTTCTTGAAAACCATTCTCACGACCAACTTCGGCCGTCAATGCTAAAGCTTGTTTATGACTAAAGCCAGCAGTGGTAAACGCATCATATGTCATCTTCATTCTTGCTTGACGACCATCTTTTATACCATCGGTACCTGTTATTACAGCACCTGTTCCTAAAAGACCAGCTTCAGCTATAGCTTCCTGAACGGCTTTCTCTTCAATTGTTTGTGACTTACCAGCAGTAGTACCATATGTTGTAACGCCACCAGCTGATTTGGACGCAAGAGGTGCACCAGAAAGAGCTACATCCAATCCACCAGCATACTTGTTAGTCTGCCCAATATCGGGTAGCTGGTCTCTATAATATCTAGGAAATAAGTTGACTAATTGTCCAGGTGTCAAAGCGCCGATGATATCATTAATTGCACCGCTCTGGGCCAATTGCATTCTTTGTGTTGGAACTATATTTAACAGTTTCTTGTAGTCAACTGTCATGTTCTCAAGGTTAAATGCCATTATCGTTTCTGCGCCTTCTTAAATGTTGCTGCTTGGTCACGGTTCTTTTGCTCTTGTTCTTTAATGTGTTCCTTGAGTAAGTCAATGTAGATAAATCTTTCCCAAGGCATCATATTTTCTAATTCCGTCAAGCTATACTTGTGGTATTGCATGAGAGCAAAATTCGTTTTAAAATAATTCATCAAATTATCATGACCAAGCATTACTGAAAAAAACGAGTAAAGTCCGTATACTTTATGTTATGCTCATACTGACATTTTGGGCAAATACTCTTAGAAGCAATGTAAAATGTCGGTAGATTATCCACAAACTCTTCCAGCTTCTTGTATTGTTCCTGCGTCAAGTCTTCAATAAATCTTCTCAGTTCTTCCTTTGAAAAGTCTTTTGTGGTATAGACTTTATCGCCATTAACTATTTTATCCACACAACTACCAATCACTCGGATTTTCTTCTGTAGTATCGTTTCATTACCCATAATCATTTTCATTATGCTATAAGTCGGATACTTCATCTTAATTGTTAGAGTATTGGATAGTTTAACATCCAGTCCAATATCTGCATTCTTTTCTATGACACAATTTGAAATGTCTATATCAGCTTGAAATACACCACCGCACCTGTTACCATCCACAGTGTTATTGCATGTATAGGACATTTCAATACTCTCACCTATTGATTTGGCTCTAAGAGCAATAAACAAATAGTCAATATCAAAGAATGGTAGCTTATCTACATCCACATCACCAAACACAATACAGTTATTGATTATCTGCTTTGTCGTTTTGATAATATTCTCATTGTCTTTTGATTCTACTGCCATTAGCAAAAGTTTTTCTTCTTTTACTAGAAATGGTCTAATTCTAATTGTTTTGCCATTTGAAGGCAGTATTACATCATATGTTGGCACATCAATTTTTGGTAAAGCCATATTATATTAACCTCATCTGGTTGTTGGATTTGCGACTACACTAGCACCTCTGACAAGTGAGAATGATTTCTGTTCTGGATCTCGGCCCTTACGCATCCACTTGGTAAATGAAAATGATATAGCTAGTCTTTGGAAATTATCATCTGCCCATGTTACTGGCTGTGGATTGACAAGAATAGGAAATGCATCTGTAAGTGTCCATGCATATGTTGCTATAGGCTCTGAGAATTCATTACTTGTACCAGAGGGAATAACAGTTTCTCTATTTGGTTCGGTAGTTGTTCTACGACCAGTTTCACCAAATTGATACATTTCAATCTGGCATACATAATCATCTTTGTATGAAAAATCAAATGTGTTTGTAGGATTAATTATTTCCATCCAATCATCAAAGAATTGTCTTTCAAACGAATCCGTACGGCACAGAAAAGTCATAGCGGTTTCTTGATATTCTGTCTGGTATGGTATCTTGAAATTTGGACCATAATATCTCAGATCGGCATTCATAAAACCACGACCAGGCAATTCAGCAGTTTCACAAAGGTATGTTAACTGACGCATAAATGGTCCATAACCTAGTCTATTCAGTAGTGATGTTGGTCTGCTAGGCACAATACGAACAGCAAATCTGGCTGATTTACCAAGACTTCTATAGGCACTGGATTGTGCGTAGAAGTCTGACATTTTAAGATTTGTTGGTTGATTTTGTATAGTAAAACTTGGCATTTGTTATCCCTGTGCGACCCATACTGCTACGGGCAATTCTAGTGCTTTGTCCCATTCATCCGCTGTAATTTCTACGAATGAGGAACGAACTTGTGTAAATAGATATCGCTTGATACATGGTCTGGATGCAGAAGCTATTTTCTTGCTTCTGTTTAATAAGTCATATGTCATTCTGAGTCTGGTAGTTTCATTCATTTTGGAATTAGACCTAAATTTCATTAGCATGTCCAATAGATACTTTCTCTCACCAAACGATAGGTAATGCATATTCAGACCAAGAAAGCCATCTGGATATCTCTCAATAGGAAATACCAATGGGAATCTGTCATATATTGGAAGCGTGTCTTTGTGCTTTGGATCGTACCAAAAGAAATACATTTTACCAATTACGGTATTATCTCTCTTGCGTTCCTGATTAGCCATGATCTTCTTACGGTAACCAGCAGCGGATGTTGCTTTACCCATAAACCATGTCTGTATTTGATTTTGATTATATTTTGCCATGAATGTATTTATTTCACTTGACAACCACTTGACAAGCGTGTATTATGGCTATGTCCTGTATGAATGAATACTCTTATTTGATACCTAAGTGATCTTCAGTCATTATCTTGAACTGCCAGCCTCTATCTGAACAGTAGTCTTCAGCAGCTTTCCACTTAGCTTGATTCTTGCCCCATGTAGTAACCTCAGTGATATATTGCTTTGTCACTCTCTTTTTCTTAGTTGGTTCTACTGTTTCTTTCTTGGGCTTTACCTCTATTAGCATCTCCACCAGATTGCCCTTATCATCCAGCCCTTTCACATAGAAGTCTGGAAAGTACCTATGAATACGATTATCCAATGGTGATCTATAAGGTATTATTATTTCCTCAGATGACCACTGAATTACTGATTTGTTCTCATCCAAGTGTACCATGAGTTTTCGTTCCCATAACGAACGGAATATGATGTTCGTGGGATCGCCCTTGTACTTGGATGGGTTCTTTGGTTTAAATCTGCCTTTGTAAGTTTTCATATAAATATATAGAAACAATTTAGGAACTAAAAATGACCAATTTAGCATTAATAGATGAGTATGCGAGACAGACCGCAGAAGCAGCTAGTGGTATCTTACCAAATGTATTGGAAAGAATAGGTGATTTTGCTTGGAATTACGCTATTAGTGATAATACTCTTGGTCAAGCTGAGTATGATTTCAGGTACAGAACATTTCCTGAAGACATAGGTAATGACAGTGTTGGTCACTATATGATTATCAATATTAATGTTCCTGTAAATGCAACTGGAGAAGGTGTGCAAAGATCAGCATATGGTGGTCCTGAAAGAGGTCAGACTGTATTACCTGGTGAATATTCTAAAGTTGATACGTTGAGATTTGGTGGTGCTGTACCAGTTGGACCAGGTGTGCAGAGAGAACCATTTTCTATTCCACGATATACTCGCAGAATTAAAGAGTCCATCGCATTATTCATGCCAACGCCTATCATATTCAACACAACAAATGAATTTCAAGAAATAAGCTTGACATCTCTTGCTACAGGTATGGCAGTAGGTGCAGCAGGTCTAGTTGGTGGATTTGTTGGTGGTATTAGAGGTGGTGTTGGAGGAGCATCCGCACTTGGTAGTACGGCATCTGGTTTTGTTCAAGGTGCAGCGGAAAGAGGTGCAACAATTTCTGGTATGGCAGGTTATCCGATTAATCCAAGAGTTGAGGTTATTTTCTCACGCACACACTTACGCCAGTATAGACTTGAATTTCTGATGGCACCTAGAAATGAACGAGAGTCAATTGCCATGCAGGGTATTATTAGAACTCTGAGATTTCATTCCGTACCCGAATTAGATCAGGCTACAAGAGGATTTACCTTTGTGCCACCAGCAGAACTTGACTTCACATTCTTCAATAAGGGTGTGGAAAATCTTTATATTCCTAGAATGAATACCTGTGTCCTAGATCAGATTGAAGTTGACTTTGCTCCTACTGGCACATACTCTACATTTTCTTCTGGTCATCCTGTTATGGCAAGACTGAGCATGGGTGTGAGAGAAATTGAACCTCTACACAAGCGCCGCGTTCTACAAGGATTCTAATAAATGGCTAGATATTTTGACAGATTTCCATTAATTCAATACACACTATCTGGCAAAAAATATCCAGATTATCAGACCGTAACCAATATTTTATTCCGAACAGCGATTATTCAAGAGGTAATAAACAATACCTCAGCATATATCAAGTATGTGATAAAAGACGGTGATACACCAGAAATTCTAGCCAACAAAATATATAAAGATGTGGAAGCACACTGGGTCATAATATATGCAAATCAGATATTGGATCCACAGTTTGAATGGCCGATGACAGATAATGTGTTCAAAAAATACATTGCAGACAAGTACCGCTCTATTGCGGAAGCAGATGTTGGCACCACACTATCAGAAAATCAGATTATCGCATGGACTCAAAACCTAACAAATTCAGCGGCTGTACACCACTATGAAAAGATAGTAAAGCAGGAAAATCAGAGCGAACAGGTAACTACTGAAAGCAGATATATCATTAACAAAACAAAGCTCACAGATAACGAATTGACTGTACCACATGATTACTACGATGAATTAGCGGATGAACAAGACGTTACACCAATTAATTTGACAATAAATGGACAGACAGTCATCCAGACAATATATCGCAATTTTGTTACCTATTATGACTATGAAAATGAATTGAATGAATCCAGAAGAAATATTCGTATTTTAAAACAAGAATATTATCCACAGATAACTAGAGAATTCCGCGTTCTAACTGGTACAGAATTGCCTGCATTCTTTAGAAGAGTATCATAATGCCAAATGTACAATTACCTACAGTAGAACAGTCTGAAGTAAACTTTGCTGTTTCGTTTGGCAATATTAGACCTGAAAACGCAATAGACCTAACAATTCGTGAAATCACACTAGGAGAAAGTCTATTAACACCAGGTCTCCAAACATCTGTTCTAGTAGATAGCTTCTTGCACGTATCACCAGATCAGGGTGGCAAACCAACACCACCAAAGAATTTTGATGATTACAAGAATAAAATAATGAGCATTAACATTGAAAGACCAATGCTTCAATTCCATGGTATGCAGACTTCACTTCAGGTTCAGCAAAGAATTTATAGAGTAGATAATCGCCAGCTAATCAATAACAATAATGAGCGATTCCGCGTCCATGCTTGTGATGATACGCTATTAAATGATGCCAGAAGTCTTGTCAGTAAATCATGGAAATGTACAACACCATCCAATATTGTTTCAGAAACTCTTCGCGCGTGTGCGGGTGTGACCAGACTAGAAGTGGAAGATGCTACACCAGCCAGAGATTACATTGCAGAAAATATTCATCCATTCCAAGTCGTAGCACAGCAAGCAAATGCATCTCTAGCTGGTGGTAATGATCCATCTTTTCTTCATTACATGACATATGAAGACCTTGGCACACATAAATTTAGGTCTGTTTATAGCTTGACTAAAGCAAGTCCTGTATTTTCTGAACCATTTATATTTGCTGAGACTGGTTCTGTTTCAGGTTATAATAACCCATATACCATTCTCCAATATTCATTCCCTTGCGATTTTGATTTATTGTCCGACTTGCTAAATGGTATTGATGTTGATGGTTCTAATATTAGCTCAGTTGTTACTACAAATCCTTTATCATCTACCAGCAGCCTTTTTGGCAATCAAGCTCTAGGGTGTGGTATTGGTGGTGGTGTGTACAATCTATCCAAGACTAATTTTGGTACAGAAAAGTCTCAAGACCAGTGTACATTTGATGTGGAAAAATACTTGCTAAGAAGACAAGCAAGAATGAATTTATTAGAGCAGGACAAAATTGCTCTTAAAGTAACTGTACCATGGAATCCAGAATTAAATGTCGGTAAAATGATTGACGTTTTATTCCCTAGAAAAACAGGTAAAGCAGGATCTCCAGATGATGTTTTATATGGTACGGGCAGATATTTAATCGTTAATTTGGTGCACACAATCAAGAGCGGTGGTTTTTCTACCACATCAATGGAATGTGTAGCACAGACAGCGGGTCAGGGAGTAGTATAATATGGCAAGAGGTATTGATCCAACATCAGAAAATAACTTAGTTGTTGGTTATGTGTGTGGTGGTCATGATGCAGATCCTGCACCAGATCAAGATGGTGGCGTTAGAGTATACCTACCACAATTTCAAGGCAATGATGTAAAGAAAGAACACATAGGATTTTCACGTACACTTATGCCAGCAAACAAAGGCGGTGCAGTAGAATTTAATGGTGTGCCAGATCCAGGTCAAGCTCTACTGTGTATGAAAGCTGGACCACCTGGTGATTCAACTGTAATTGTTTTAGGTTCTTTACCTGTTACACGTAAAGACGGTGGACAACCAGGCAACATCAATTTAAATACCGCTTTTCGTACCATGGTAGAAGCATTTGCTACGGAATTAAAAATTAATATTCCACCAAATGTAACCGAAAAAATGGTAGATGGTGCCAGAATAAGAGAGATTCAGGAAAAAGGTCAAAAGCACAAGCATGATCTATTAAAAGGTATGCCATCACATGGTGCATCTTATCCACTAGCAGGTATGCCACATAAGCAATTAACCAATATTTCTACAGCCACTCAGTCATTTAGCAATATTCTAACAAGTAGCATGATGGCAGCTATACCTGGTACCAGCTTTTCAGTAGGTAATATTCTGTCATCTCTAACAGCATCGGCCGCGGATGAGTTATTGTCTTCAATGTCTCCTGATCTTGCTCAGGGTGTACAGAATATGTTTAGCTTGATGCAATCAATTCAGGTAGCAGAGAGTGGTGGTTTCAATACTTTGGGTAAGGTAGATCCAACTACATATTTGGCCAATGCTGTTAATCTACTAAAAGGTAATCAGTCTATCGGTGAAGTTATTTCCAATATGCAGAGATTGCAGTCCGACACATCTTTATTTGGATTAGATAAGTTAGGTAGTGCTACTTTTGATGTACCTACTGCATTTGGTATGATTAAGATGAGTGTATCGCCAACTGGTGAAATTGTAAATGAAATGCCAGATGTGATGCAGAAAGCTATTCAAGCATTTACTGGGCTAATGACTTCTGGACCTGGTTTCCCTAGCGCATCTTTGTCCAATATGTTTGGTGATTCTGCTTCGGTTATGTCTTCAATGTTTGATAGACTTCCACCAGATAAGCAAACAAACGCGAAGAACATGATGGAAGGTGTTATTGCATCTGGTACCGATCCTAGAAAGTCATTAAATACAATTGCCGATCTTGCTCAAAAAGGGCAAAATATATTGAGCTTCTTCAGTTAAGAGTGAAAAGGAATAATTATGCCTGCCTATAAACCACCTGGTAATCCAGTAGGAACAACACCAACCGAATTTAAAACACCGCCAGATGCAAGAGATACTGGTGGTGAATATCCAAATCAGTACATAAAGAAGACGAGTTCTGGTCATGTCCTTATTATGGACGACACTCTGGGTTCAGAACATATTACCATGCAGCATAGAAGCGGTTCTATGGTCCAATTTACTCCTGACGGCAGAATTACTTTTATTGCTCAAAGCGGTCAATATAGTGTGATATTTGGTGAAAACCGTATGCTTATCACAGGCGCGCATGACGTGGTTGTTGAAGGCATGGCAAGTATGAAGGTAAAAGGTGATTACAATACTACAGTCCAAGGCAACTATAATATGGTTGTCCACGGAGATATGAATATGACCATGAAGAATTTGAACCAGACGGTGCGTGGTGATTATCATATGACAGCCAAAGAAATGACCATGAAGATGGAAGGTTCTAGTGAAATATCATCACACGGTATTACCAATTTGTCTTCGGACGGTGGTCTAGCTCTAACATCTACTGGTGATTCTATTGCTATGGGTGCTGGTAAAACAATTGCAGTAAAAGCTAAATCTGATATTAAAGTCCAGTCTAGTGGTGCGACTCATATCAAATCTGCTGGTGCAATGAATTTACAGACCTCAGCTAAACTGTCATTGAAAGGTAGCACAATTGCTGCTGATGGTAGTGGCGGTGCACCAAATATTCTTCTTGCTTCTGGTGCTTCTGTTGCAGCCGAAGCCGCTGCAATTGAATTCAAAACACCTACAAGTCCAAATAGAGAGACATAAATAACAATATGGCACAACCAATAGTAACATCAAGACAACCAGACTATGCTGATTTGGATTTGGATTTTATTCCACATCCAACGACTGGTGATATTATAAGAAAGACTGGGCAAGATGCTATCAAGCGTTCGGTCCGTAATCTTATTCTTACCAATTACTATGAAAAGCCATTTAGACCTGGTATTGGTTCTAATGCTCTAAGATTGTTATTTGATAATGCTAACCCATTGACAGCCACATTTCTGAAAGACGCAATAATGGAAGTCATCAGAAACTACGAGCCAAGAGTTGAAATGATTAACGTGGCTGTAAACTTTGACATAGACAATAATGGTTACAATGTGGATATGCAGTATGTTATCCTTAATAGGAACGAACCAGTAATAACAACGATATTTCTAGAAAGAATTCGCTAATGTCAGCTAACACAACTTTGACAGTTACAGACCTTGATTTTGAAAGTATTAAAAACAATCTAAAAACATATTTGAGAAGTCAGTCACAGTTCCAAGACTATGACTTTGAAGGTTCTGGTATGAATGTTTTGCTGGACATTCTAGCCTATAATACTCACTACAATGCATTTTATCTGAACATGATTGCCAATGAAATGTTCCTTGATTCATCAAAGGTTCGTCAATCAACTGTTTCCCATGCCAAGCTAATCAATTATATTCCAGAAAGCAGTCATGGTGCCGAAACGAAATTGAATATTCGTGTTACACCTGGTACTTTTGAAGACCAGGATAAAGCGTCTGTAACACTGAACAAGTATACCAGATTTATAGGTTCGTCTATTGATGGAATCAACTATCCATTTGTCACAGTTAATGCAAATACCGCAGCTAAAGTTGACGGTTCATTCTTATTGTCTAATGTTGTAATCAAGCAAGGTGAAGTTGTCACTCGCCAATACACTATGACACCATCAAATGTAAAGAGACGTTTTGATATTCCTACATCCAATGTAGACACAAACACTTTAATTGTAACTGTACAGGAATCAGCATCTAATACATATACCATTTCATATGAACAAGCACAGGACCTAACAGAAATTACCAACTTATCTCCTGTGTATTTTGTGGAAGAAAACGAAAGAGGCGAGTATTCAATCTACTTTGGTGATAACGTAATTGGTAAAAAACCAAAGAATGGAAACATTATCAACATTACATATTTGGATACCGTAGGCACATATGCAAATAAGATCAATTCATTTTCTGTTATAAGCATAGATGGATACAGTGCAAACATTGCCTTAGATTCTACAGGTCAAACATATTCTGGTTCAGATAAAGAAACAATTGAAGACATTAAGTATCGCGCACCATATTTCTATAGCACACAGAACAGAGCGGTAACTGTTAACGACTATGAAACACTAATCACAAAAGATTACACAAATATAGACTCTGTGGCAGTATGGGGCGGTGAAGACAATGATCCGCCAGTGTATGGTAAAGTATATCTATCTCTTAAGACAAAAGAGAATTACTTCCTGACAAATCTAGAGAAAGAAAACATCAAGGAAAGTCTCATCAATAACAGAAACGTTTTGACTGTTATTCCTGAGATTGTTGATCCTTCTTATGTGTACATGCTTATCCGTGGTATGGTATATTTCAATTCAACTCTAACAAGTCTATCAGCTAGTGAACTAAGAACATATGTTTCCGCTGCCGTTGAAGATTACAGCAATGATAATTTGGATAAGTTTAAAGGCACATTCCAAAAAGCAAAGCTCCAGCAGTATATTGAAGATTCAGAGAACTCTATTACAGGCAGCGATATAAAAGTCTATATGCAAAAGCGTATAGACCTAAGTCTAAATCAAACAAAGAACTATATTGTTGATTATGATGTTCCAATCAAAAAGGGTGATTTTGCTAACTTTATTTCCACGTATCCTGCTGTTGGTGTTACAGATATCAATAATAATGAGAGAGCAGTATTCTTTGAAGAAGTTCCATCTATTAGTTCGGGTATAGATAAAGTGGAAATCGTAGATGGTGGTATCAACTATTCAAGCGCACCAACTGTCACAATTACAGGTGATGGTGTAGGAGCAACGGCCATAGCACGTATCGCTGGCGGTAGAATATATGAAATTGTCATAACTAATCCAGGCACAAATTATTCAAAAGCGTTTATCACACTATCAAACACGGAAGGTTCTGGCGCACAGCTTAAACCTATTCTACAATCAAGAGTTGGAATACTTAGAACGTACTACATCGCAAGTTCTGGTGAAAAAGTTGTGGTAAATAATAATGCTGGCACAGTAGATTATGATAGAGGCACAATCATTCTAAATGCTTTAACTCCTCTATCGGTAAACAAAAACGAGTTTTATGACACAAACGTTTTGACTGTAACAGCACCAATTGATAGAGAAGTGATTACTTCGCTTAGAAATAAGATTATTACAATAGACATTAACGATCCTCTATCAGTACAAGTAGAAGTAATAGCTGAACAATAATGATTAGCAACAGCAAAATATCAAATCTAGTATCTACTCAATTACCTTTCTTTGTTAGAAATGACCATGAAAACTTTGTTGCTTTTCTAGAAGCATACTATGAGTTTATGGAACAACAAACAGGTGTTACCAACGTATCACGTAGTTTGCTGGATCAGTCAGATATTGATTTGACTGATTTGTTTATACAGAAGTTCTATGATAACTTTCTTCCATTTATTCCAAAAGACACATCCGTAGATAAAACTCTTATCCTAAAGAGAATTAAAGATTTCTATCGTTCAAGAGGTAGTGAAAAGTCTATACGTTTCTTAATGCGTATACTATTCAATGAAGACGTTGAATTTTACTATCCACAGAGAGATATTCTTAGAGCTTCCGATGGCAAATGGTTTATAGAAAAATCAGTTAAAGTTGATGATATCACTATCAACGGTATAGCAAATACCAGTTTGACTGCTGTAAATAATTTTATTGGTCAAAAGATCAGAGGTCTATCATCTAATGCTACAGCCCTTGTAGAAAAAGTTGATACTTACTACGATGCAGGTTCTCTGGTTCGTGAAATGAAACTGTCAAATCAATATAGAGATTTCAGCTTCGGTGAACAAATCACAGCCAACTTCATAGAAAACGGAACACTTAAGACAATTACTGCCAACCTATTTTCTGGTGGTATCAATTCAGTAAAGATCCTAAATCCTGGTACATTGTATCAAGTTGGCGATCAAATAACAATTGAAAGCAATACTGGTAATGGTGCAGTAATTGAAGTTTCTGCTGTTAGCACAGGCAATCTGTATTCTATCGCAGTGTTTGGTGGTGGTGCTGGATTTAAAGTAAACGATCCTGTCCTTATTGTTGGTGGTGGCGGTTCAGGTGCACAAGCTAATGTGCTATCTGTTAATACGGACGAAACATATCATCCGAATTCATATAATATCGTATCTTCAGTTATTTCTCTGGAACAAAATACACCAATCAACAATACAAGATATGCCAACCTTAACACCACATCAATTGTGAGTAGAACGACGACCATTGCCAATGCAGTGACTTTTTTCAGATATAATAATGTTGGTCCAATTCAAGAAGTATTCTTGTATAACAAAGGATCAAACTATCAGACACAACCAACAATCTCAGCACAGGCTAATACAAGAGTTAAGGACTTAGGTATTCTTGGTCGCATGGAAATTGTTTCTGGTGGTCAAGGTTATCGCATTGGTGATACATTGGTATTCAATAACATTCCTGGTGGTTACGGCACGGCGGCAGCAGGCAGAGTTAAGACTGTTAATACCGCCGCATCAAATACGATTACTGCTGTTGAGTTTGTAAACGTTCCTGGTCATATTACAGGTGGTGCTGGTTATAGTCAATTCTATCTTCCAAAAATCAATGTGGTTTCTACGAATGCACAAGCTTATGGCGCAAACATTGTTGTTAGATCACTTCTTGGTTATGGCGATACTCTAAGATCATCAGGAACAATTGAAGGTTCTATTCTTACATTGTCTATTGTAAATAGAGGTTCTGGATACGTTACTCCACCAACTCTAAATCTACAAAGCATCGGTGATGGTACAGCACAAGCTGTAGCAACAATTATCACAGGCGCATATACATATCCTGGTAGATATATCAATGATGACGGACACTTATCTTCATATAACTTCTTGGAAGATAGAGATTACTACCAGACATTCTCATATGTGGTAAAGCTTAAACAATCAATTGATAAGTATAGACAAGCTCTGAAAACATTGATTCATCCTGCAGGTATGAAGTTGTTCGGTGAGTATACTCTGGTTGATAATGGACCGTATCTAAATGTTTCCATAAGAGGTGTTACAGATCAGATCGGCATTCTATCTACAAAGTATTATACACATCAAACAGGCAACGTTTCTATTGATTATACATATCATGGACTAGAAGTGAGCAATACGGTATATGTTGACTGGCTAACAGGTAATGTAGCTAACGCAAACATTGCAGCTGGTCCTTACATAATTAAGACAGTAACAAATGCCAACAGTATTATGATAAATACAAGTTCAAATACATATCTATCAAATTCACTCCTACCGAAAGCGGTTGGTACAGCTAATGTGATTAAAATTATAGTCTAAATAATAGAAAACAGGAAAAGAAATGGCTTCGGTTTATTCCAAAAATCTACAAGTTTACAATGCTCAACAATTCAAAGCTTCTATTGGAAGCACATCTGAACCATATCTGTATCTAACTTTCGGCAGAATTTACTCTTGGGAAAATGATTCTGCTCCACCACAAGCCAATACTTCAGTTGATACATTCAATGAAATTTGGAAAAATATGATAGGTGCCAAAAAGATTCAAGGTAATGATGTTAGACTAGGCATTAGACGTTTTGACTGGGAAGAGAATACCAATTACATAGCCTATGATGACTGCACATGTTCATTGAATATGAATAATGCAAACACAAAGTTTTATGTTGTTACAGATGAATGGAATGTCTATAAGTGCATCTCAAACAATAATGGCGGCATTTCAAATACAAAGCCAACATCTACAATAACAAATGCTTCAGTAGAAACTGTAGACAACTATATTTGGAAATATATGTACACGCTTTCTGATGAAGAAAGAATGAGATTTACCACTGATCAATATATTCCTGTAAAGACATTAACACTAGACGATGGTTCACTTCAATGGCAAGTTCAAAATACTGCCACTCAAGGAGCTATTGAAGCTATTGCAATGACCGATTTTGGTTTAGGGTATACAGATTCTCCTTTGCCAACAATAACTATCACAGGCGATGGTGTCGGTGCCAATGCCGTGGCCAGAGTTAACACAACTTCAACGCAACTTGAATCTATAGTTATAACGAACAAGGGGTCTGGTTATACAACTGCAAATGTTGTTATTACAACTGATACTGGCGCTGGTGCTACGGCTCGCGTTATATTGAGTCCTCCTGGTGGTCATGGTAAAAATCCAGAAGAAGAGTTGGGTGGTTCTTTTGTTATCCTTAATCCAAGAATTGTTGGATCAGAAGAAAACAGATTGGATGTTTTTAACGAATTTAGACAGATTGCAATTATAAAAAATCCTTTGTTGTTAGGATCATCAACTATTGCATCAAATCTTGTGTACTCTCAGACAACTACAATCTATCTTGATGCCAGCACAGAAACAGAATATGACGAAGATGAAATTGTCTATCAAGGCGCAAACGTAAATGAGTCTGTATTCAGAGGTAAAGTTGCAAGTTGGGATTCTGGAAATAATAAACTAGAATTGGTTGACGTTATAGGTAATCCTGATGGTAATCCGCTTGTAGGTGAAATTTCAAGAGCAACGAGATACATACTAAGTTCTCCTGGTGCTGTGCTACCTAAAGATTTCCAACCATATAGTGGAAGTCTGCTATATACTAACAACATAGAACCAATTCAAAGATCCGAAGATCAGACTGAAGATTTCAAGATTGTAATATCATTTTAAAGGGAAGAAGATTCGATGGCTAATACTGCCAATTCAGCATTAACAACAAACTTTAACGTATCACCTTACTACGATGATTACGATGAACTAAAGAATTTTTATAGAATTCTGTATAGACCAGGTCGCGCCGTTCAGGCCCGCGAACTTACTCAGATGCAGACAATTCTGCAAAAGCAAGTTGATAGAGTTGGTAAGCACTTTTTTGAAGAAGGTGCTATTGTTATTCCAGGTTTACCTCGTTTACAAATTGCAAATAGTGCTTCTTCCCAAGGTCCTGCAAATTATGTAAAAGTTAGAGATACCGATACAAGTAATGCTAATGTTTCAATTTCCCTTTTTGATGGCATAACAGTTAGAGGTACTACAACTGGTGTTAACGCTGTTGTTCAGATTGTTGCTGATGGTTCACAGCTTACATCAAACACAAAAACAATCTATGTTGATTACATTACAGGATCAAATACTAATAACACAGTAATTAGATTTGCACCTGGTGAAATTCTCACATCAAACATAGGCAATCTTGTTGTTCTTGGAGCAGAAACAGATCCAATTGGATACGGTTCAACATACACAATCACATCTGGTGTTGTATTCTCTAAGGGACACTTTATTTCATTCCCAACACAAGAAGTTATTCTTGATAGATATAATCCATCTCCATCATGTAAAGTTGGATTTAAGGTATACGAAACAATCGTTACCAACTCAGACGATAGCAGTCTACTTGATCCAGCTTTGGAAGCATCAAACTATTCCGCACCAGGTGCTGATAGATTTAAACTTGACGCCGAACTTCAAGTAAGGGCTCTTAACGATACCGAAGATTTACCAAACTTTGTTACACTATTCTCTATTGAAGACGGTATTTTAAAAACATTTACTGACAGAACTAACTATTCAGTCATCAAAGATGAATTTGCCAAGAGAACATTTGACGAATCTGGTGACTATTATGTTAAAGGTCTTGACATTGAACTGAGAGAGCAGAAAGATAATGGAACGAATGGCGGTCGTTTCGTTAACGGTGACGCTAATCTTATCTCTGTTAAAGTTGAACCAGGCGTAGCCTATGTTAAGGGCTATGAAGTTGGAACAATTGCGCCAACATATCTCACAATTGAAAAGTCAAACACTTTCTCTAACGTAACAAATCAAATTGCATCTGCATTCCTTGGTTCTTATGTAACTGTTGAAGAAGCAGTTGGTAAACTAACTCTAGATCAAGTAACAGCAATTTCTCTGTACGATACAGCACAAAATCGTATTAGCACAGAAAACTATTCAGGTGCACAGACAGGTAACATAATTGGTACAGCAAATGTTGCAAGTTTGGAATACAATAGTGGAACATTAGGTACAGCAGCAGGTCGTATGGACTTGTATCTGATGGATATCAAGATGCTAGGTTCAAATAGCTTTGCAGATGTTAGAAGCGTTTATGTAAATAATCCATCAACGGCCGATTTCTGCGCTGATATTGTATTAAATCCATTAACAGCAAACGCTGTAATAAGTGAACCATTTAATTCTTCACTTCTATACTATACAGGATCAAACTACACAAGAACCATTAAGAATACCAGTGGTTCTGATAGCACTCTGTATTATTACATGACAACATCAGATGTTACAATGACAACTAGCGGAACATTTAGCGTTTCTGCTCCTAACTCTGATAATGTGGCATACACAGGCACTCTTTCAACTACAGACAAGAGAGAATTGTTCTTCAATCTAAACGAATCTGTAAACGTATCAACAGGTCTTACAGCGACAAGTAATGGCGGTAATGAAGTCCGTGCTACAGGTGGCGGTCTAGCAAGATTTAACGTTGGTGATAAAGTTGAATTCTCAGGTTCAGCAGCATTGCATACTATCACAAGTATTGCGAATACGACACACATGACAATTGATACCGTACCAGGTGGAACATTAAACGGTAACACAATCTTTAAAGCATACAAAGTTGGTGACTACATTGACTTAACAAGTCGCGGCTTCAATGATTTGTCAGGCGGTTCTAGAAATGTTACTGTTTCTGGTTCTTCTCTAGCATTTGACTTAGAAGAAACATTCCTCAAGGCTGGTTCAATCTCTGGTACTCTATCATTTAGAGTAAAGAAAGAGAATGCCGTTCCTACTCCAAAAACTCTAAGAACAAGTAGAATTGTTCTCATTAATACTGGAACGCATCCATCAGGAACAGCAGGACCATTCAGTTTAGGTGTTGCAGATGTTTTCAAGATTCGTCAAATTAGAACAAATGGAAGCGCATTCTCACTTATAACTGATGGAACTAGCGTAACATCTAACTTTACATTTGATAATGGTCAAAAAGATACTCACTATGACCATGCGTCAGTTACACCAAAACCAGGTACAACACCAAGTCAATACATCTTAGTTGAGTTTGATTATTTTGAACCTGACTTCTCACAGCACAGAGGATACTTTACTCTAGAGTCTTATATTCCTGGTATTGAAGTTGCTGAAATTCCAATCTTTAAATCACCAACTTCAGGTAAATCTTTTGACCTAAGAAATCATCTTGATTTTAGACCTGTCAAAGTGGCCACAGCAACGGATTCTACAACTATTGCTGGAGCAACTACAAATCCAAGTATAACATACGAGTATAACAATTCAGATAGTCTCAGACTGGTAGCTCCATCAACGGAAATCAGTTTTGATTACTCTTACTATCTTGCAAGAAAAGATGTGGTGCATGTCAATAAGGACAAGACATTCTCAATCAAGAAAGGTCTGCCAAGTGCAACACCTGTAACTCCTGAATTTAGTGATAATGAAATGGCTCTAGCTGTTATTACAGTAACTCCATTCCCATCTATCTCTCCATATTATGCAAAGCTTATTAACAGACAAGATATTGCATGTAGCGTAAAGAAAGTGGCACCAATTCGTCACACAATGCGCGAAATTGGTGTAATGAAGGAACGTATTGGAAATCTTGAATACTACGCTGCACTAAGTCTTCTTGAAAAGAGTGCATTGGATCTGACTATTCCAGATGAGAATGGTATGGACAGATTTAAGAATGGCATTTTTGTAGACACATTCACAGATCATCTTTTAGGCGCAACATACAATGAAGATTATCGTATTGTTGTAGATCCAAAAGAAAAGAGCATCAGACCTCTCTATTCTATGCATTCAATCAAATACGATTATCTGTCAGGCACAAATATCAAACTGACAGGTGATTTGGTTACTCTAAATTATCAGAATGTTGTGTTTGCAAATGTAACTTCTGCAACTACAACATTGAACACTGAAAAGTCTACTTATAGATTTATCGGCAATATGACTCTTGTGCCAGGCGAAGATGTTTGGATTGATACTCAAACTGCTCCACCAAACTGCATCACAATTAATGATGCAAATCTTGATGGTATGCAAGATGCACAACAGGTTGGTGGTGTAACAACTACATGGAATTCTTGGCAAACATCTGTTACTGGATATAAAGTGTACAGCGGAACAGATACAAATAGAGTTCTGGTTGGTACGTATACAACTCAAGCCGAAGCAGAGAGAGCAGCACAAAATGCCAGAACACTCTCACTCGGTGCAACAATTGAAACTGTATACGAAAGCAACAGAACTGGTACAGAAAGTTTCAATTATGCCGATGCTGATTCTACATCACTAGGTTCAAGAGTTATTGACACTCAGATTGTTCCTTACATTCGCGCACAGACTTTGATGGGTTCTGTAACTGGCCTTAAACCATATGCAAAATTTACTATATTCTTTGATAGCATTGATATGTCTGATTATGTTAGACCTGTCACAGAATCAGAATTTAACAATGTTTCAACTGTAAAAACATGGACATACACAGAAAGTGCTCCTCTACTGGCCAATGCTAATGGTGAACTTTGGTTCCGTTTAAGATTGCCAGATGCAGACAATCTACGTTTCACTGTTGGACAAAAGAACATTTTGATTACAGATAGTCCAACAAATTCTGATATTGCAACATCGTTTGCAGAAAAGATGTTCTTTGCACAGGGTGTAATTCAAACAAAGCAGGACACAATTCTGTCTACAAGACAGGTAGAGACAAGACAGAGAACAGTTACGCAATCAACAAATAGCTCAACGTTTAGTTCGTTGCCTGCGTTGCCGCCTCCACCACCTCCGCCTCCGCCTCCTCAGGAACCTGAAAGACCGCTTCCTCCGGTAATTTGGCAGTTTAGATTTATTAGAGATTGTTTAGCTTATGTTATGCCAATCAAAGCGCCAGATGGCGAAGAAGGTGTATTCATAACAGCAATTGAAGTATTCTGTTCACAGAAGCATCCTACACTAGGCGTTTGGTTTGAACTAAGAGAACTTGATGCTGGCGGTGGCATCACACTCAATCAAGTGCCATTCTCTGAAAAGTGGTATAAGAACGCACAGGTTCCAATTTCTGAAGATGGAAAAACAAATCCATTAAGAATATCATTTGATTCACCTGTATTCTTGTATTCTGACAAGTCATATGCTCTTGTAATTCATCCAGAAGCAAATAATCCAAATTATTATTTCTGGGCATCAAAGCTAGGTGAAACAGATATTAACACAGGTCAACAGGTAACAAGTCGTGCTGGATATGGTACAACATTTACAACAAACAATGATGTTATCTGGGTACCTTTAGATCAAGTTGATCTTACATGCATCTGGTATAGAGCAAGGTTTGACACTTCTGGTAGCTTTACAATTGGAAATAAAGCCAGAGAAAAGCTATACCTTAAGAATATCACAGAACAGTTTGAAGGTTTTGGTGAACCAATTGTAACTGGTGATAAGCTAACACTCACTGGATATTCAGGTGCTACAATCGTGGCTAATGACTTTATCGTTGGTGGTACATCTGGAATAAATGCTAGGGTGTCTGTCGTAACAGGCGGTAAGTATTCTATGGCCAATATCAGATATAGTTCAGGTGAAACTGTAACTGTTAGAGATGGAACAACAGCAACATCAAAGGGTACTGCAACAATATCATTGATTGAAAATGGTCGTGGTTTCCTTGATTACTACAGAGATGCACCAAACTCACAACATTTGATTTTGACAAGCTCTAATGGTAACTTTGCTGTAAATGATACAATCTTTGACATTTCAGATGCTGGTATGGCTCAGATTAAATCAATTGAAAATATGAGATATACTCTAGTTGATTTTGAACCTGCTATCATTACATTCTCAAAGACAACAAGCAATTTCTTAATGAATGTGTATGCCAATGTAGGAACAACAATGACAACAATTCCAGTTGATGGTGGTGAAAATTACGAATTCTCAACTGAAATGGCAATTCGTTCAAGATCAAAAGAAAGTTCCGAACTAGGTGGAGCAAGATCAAATAGAGTTACAGTCACGATGGCAACATCATCCGACTATCTGTCACCTGTATTTGACATTGCTAAGACACAATCAATCATTGTTGACAATGTGATTAATAGTAATACATACAACGAAGATGCTGTTTCTGGTGGTAATCTCTTCAATAAGTACATCTCAAAGATTGTTACTCTTGCGGAAGATCAGGATGCGGAAGATATTAGAGTTATCCTTACAGCATACAGACCACCAAATACAGATGTTCAAGTGTGGATCAAAATTCTAAACGGTGAAGATTCTGATACAATGCAACAGAGACCTTGGACTCCAATGGAAAAGTCGCATGGTGGTGATGTTACATACTCTTCTGTGGCCAATAAGAAAGACTTTAAAGAACTTACTTTCTTGTTGCCAGAATCAATGATGACAGGCACCAATGTTCCTGGAGAAGTTGCTTATACAAATAGTCAAGGTATCAAGTTGTCTAGATTCAAGTCATTCCAAATTAAAATTGGATTGATATCAAACAACAGCGCAATTATTCCAAGAGTTGCTGATCTTAGAGCTATTGCATTGCAGAAGTAATATGCAGAAAACAGAAGTACCAGGCATATACAAACAATCGCGAGGAATTCTTGTCAACAAAGACAATGATTCCTTGCAGTCATATCGGAATAGACGAGAGCTTTTGAAGAAGAAAGAGGAACAGATAAATACTCTTGCAGATACAGTAGATCGTCTTACAAAAGATATGGAAGAAATTAAAACACTTTTAAAGAGTTTAGCGGCAAAGTAACATGGCAATAGCAAACGTAGAATTAACAAACACATTTGATGATTGGAGAACTAGAACCAATCAACTAATATATGTGAACAACCAAAATGAAATTGCGATACCAGGAATAATAAGTTCCAATCTACAAGCGGTTGCAGTCGGTGCAAATGCATATGCTAACCTTGTCTGGTCAAGATCAAACACATATATGACAGCTACCGTAGCAGGTGCAAACACAGCAGTCGGTGCTGGTGCAAATGCATATGCTAATCTTGTCTGGTCAAGATCAAATACATATATGACTTCAACAGTTTCTGGAGCAAACACATTTCTTCTAAACACAATTGCTGGATCCAATGCTTATTGGCAAGCTACTATGGCAGGTGCAAACTCTTATTGGCAAGCTACGATTGCTGGTGCAAATACCGCAGTAGGTGCTGGTGCTAATGCATTTGCCGCCGCAACAATAGCAGGCGCAAATACAATTGTTGGAACAAGCGCAAATCTATTTTCTCAAAGAACTATCGCAGGCGCTAATACCGCAGTTGGTGCTGGTGCTAATAACTATGCTGATGCAACATTCTTAAAAATTAACTCTGGCACAATTCCTTCAGCTAGGTTATCTGGATCATACACAGGTATAACTGGTGTCGGAACAATTACAACAGGTGCTTGGGGATCAACAGCTATTCCAGTTGCTAACGGCGGTACAGGTGCAATAACAGCTAGTTCAGCTAGAACAAATCTCGGTATTGGTACAAATGCAACAAGAGATGTATATGTATCTGCTTCTGGTCCATCTGGTGGAAATGACGGTGATGTTTGGTATAAGGTATAATAATGACAACTTATATAAAAAATAGTGGTACTTGGTCACAAGCTGAAAACATTTATGTTAAAAATGCTGGCACTTGGCGACAAGCAAAAGAAGTTTACGTAAGAAATGCTGGAGTTTGGCAAAGAGTTCATCTAAGAGTTCTAGATTTAACTATTGCTGCTGACACAACAGAATATGACGTTTATAATGCGTCAATCGCTGCAGGTTGGAATGGAGTAGATGTACTAACAGCTAATGTTATTATCAACGGAGGTGTAGTAGTTTCAGCATCATCAACAGGAACACATGCACTATTTACTGGACCACGGGCTGCATGGCCAGCAGCATCAAATATAGTAATTCATAACAATGGTGGATACATTGTAGGTCAAGGTGGTAACGGCGGTAACGGTGGATTTTCAAACCAGAACGCAAACCCTGGCAATCAAGGAAATGGTGCGCCAGGAGCGGCAGGCGGCAACGCTGTTCTCGCACACATCCCTGTAACGATTCATAACTACGGCACTATCGGTGGTGGTGGCGGCGGTGGTGGCGGAGGCGGCGGAAATAGAACAACAAGTCCTCCTTTTGCATCTGGTGGTGGTGGAGGAGGCGGTGGTGCTACGGGTCGCACAAATAGCACTGGCGGTACGGGTGGTCCAGCTTTTGGTGGTGGTACCAATCGTCCTGGTTCGCCAGGTGGAACAGGAACTTTTGCAACAGCCGGTGCTGGCGGTTTAGGTGGTCAAGCTCCAGCTAGTGCTGGTGATGGTGGTCCAGGTGGCGCGGGCGGTTTTTGGGGTACTGTTGGTACTAACGGTACTGCGGCCGAAGGCGGTCGTGGTCTTGGCGGTGCTGCAGGCACGTATGCAGCAGGAATCGCAAATATTACCTTTGCACTTTCAGGCACGTTATACGGCGGCACATCATAAATTAGGAGAAATAAATGACAACTCGCTATGCTTACATAGACAAAACAAATAACAATACTCTGTGGGGTCCTGGACCAAATCCATATTTCATCACGTTGAAGAATGGAGATTTGTGGGAAATTTCAGCACACACTGTAGAAGAATCTGAAGTTGTGGGCGTTTATGTTGTTGAACAAAGAGACAAGAAAGATTTTGATCCTAAATTTGAACAGCAACTAACACCAGAATATGAAATCAGAAATGGAAGACCGATAGAAATTTGGTCATACGTATTCATACCTGCTGCTAGAGAAAATATGCTTATCGCTATTGATGAACATGCAGAAGGATTAAGAACTAGACTAGCAACACAGTTTGCTGGACAATATCAAGAATATGATGAAGTGTATAGAGAAGCACAAGAAGTCAATGCATTGCCAGCCGAAGCTGTTATACCTGCAGGAGTATATACTTTTCTTGAGGCAGATGTAAATGTTACATTTTCAGAAGCACTCAATAGACCAGTTGAAAACATTAGAGAAGCTGCAACTCTAGTTATAGAGACGAGAAACAATTGGAAGGTTTTTGGAGCAGATATTAGAAACATCAGACTTGCAACTAAAAAAAGTGTAAAAGATGCTGCAACAGATGCTATTGCTTACAGCATATACAAAAATTATGTTGACACTTACAAATAAAAGAGAAATTAAATGGCCGCTTATGTAGAACTCTTTATGGATCAAGGTGCAACTTTTAACAACGTTATTAACTTAACGGATGATATAACCAATGATACTATAAACATTTCAGGATATACTATCAGAAGTCAAATGCGTAGATCATATTATTCTACAAATCCTTCGGCCAATATTACATGCAGCATTACGGATGCGGCAAATGGTGAAATAACTCTAACATTATCTGCTTCTGCAACTGCAAATCTAAAAGCAGGCAGGTATCTATTTGATGTGCAAACTGTTGATACAAGTAACAATGTTGTTAGAATTCTTGAAGGTATTATGACCGTTACACCAAGAATAACAATATAAAGGAAAAAAGAAATGGGAGTTAAAGTTTTAGTTAATTCCACAAATACAAGTAGAGTATCAATAAACGCACAGAAAAGATCAACTGTCAGAACTATTGCTCTTGCGTCTATTGCTCAAAACGCAACATTTGCTGGCTTATCTGATGTTGATGCGTCTGATCCAGACAACAACGAAACAGTTGTATATAACTCAACTACACAAAAGTATGAAGTAAAAACTCTTCCTATTGTGGATGGAGGTTCTTACTAATGTCAAACACTGTAGTCCAACTTAGAAGAACTAGTGTTCCTGGTAAAGTTCCAACAGTTGGACAACTGGTTGATGGTGAAGTTGCTATCAATACACATGATGGTAAGATGTTCTTTAGAAGAGATGCCAACGGCACTCTTTCTATTGTTGAAGTTGGTGTAGATGCTTCTGTTAGCAATGTTCTATATGTTTCTAAATCAGGCAACGATACTGCTAATGATGGCCGAAGCATGGATAGAACGTTTCTAACTATTGCCAAGGCTTTGACAGTGGCTACATCTGGTACAACAATCTTTGTAAAGAGTGGTGACTATACAGAAGTAAATCCTCTTGTTGTTCCTGCTGGCGTATCTATTGTAGGTGACAATCTTAGAACAACTACTGTGCGCCCAGCCACTACGAATCAAGATTTGTTTCATGTAAACAATGGATGCTATATAACTGGTTTTACATTTAGAGGTCACGTATCTCCTGCTGCTGCGATTGCATTTCCAACTGCTGGCGCAGGCAATATTGTAACAAGCCCATACATTCAGAATTGCTCTTCAATCACTACAACTGGTACAGGAATGAGAATCGATGGTTCAAAAGCCACGGGTCTTCGTTCTATGGTATCAGACGCATTTACACAAATCAATGCTGGTGGTATCGGCGTTCATATTCTAAACAACGGATATGCTCAGTTAGTTTCCATCTTTACCGTATTCTGTGATATCGCTATTCTTTGCGAAAGCGGAGGTCAGTGTTCAGTAACTAACTCAAACTCAAGCTTTGGTAACTATGGACTAAAAGCAAATGGCACAAGTCCACTTCTTTATGCTGGAACAGTTTCAGCAAACGTAAATCCAGGATTTGATACTATGACAATCACTGGAATGTCTGTAAGACCCAATTATGGTGACGCAATCAAATTTGAATCACATGCCACACATTACACGGTTATAAACACATCACCTCTAGTTGCAAACACAGTTACGGTCACATTAGATACAGGATTGTCTACTGGTATATTTGCCAACAATTCAGTATCATTTTATCAGAGAAGTTTGATTACATCAAGTGGTCATACGTTTGAGTATGTTGGTTCAGGAACAGATGTAGGAACTGCACTTCCATATCTAGGTGGTATTCCTATCCAAGCTAATGAAGTTGTAGATGACGAAGACGGCAGAGGAAAAGTATTCTATACAAGCACCGACCAGCTAGGAGACTTTAGAGTTGGTAATGATTTGATATTCAATAGAGCTTCAGGAACAATCACGGGCGATACTTTTGACCGAAGCTTGTTCGCAGTTCTAACACCATACATTCTCGCAATAGAAAGTTAAGAAAATGGCAAGTCAAATTAATACCTTTAAGACAGTAACAGCAAACATAGCAGATCAGAACACTCTGGTATATACAGCACCATTTGGAATTACAGCCATCATTCTAATGGCTCAGTGTGCCAACATAACAGGAAATAATCATAATGTATCTTTTAGTCATGTATCTAACGGCAACAAAACTGAACTTGTGAAGAACTACAAAGTTCTGAAAAATGATGCCGTTAATCTTTTGACAGGTAAGTTAATCGTTGAACAAAATAATTCGGTAGAGATTGTTGCTTCAAGCAATAGCTCTTTGAAATTGACTATGAGCGTTTTGGAATCAACTAATGCCTAATATAAATAGATTAAGCGGAAAAGTCGCTAAGACTCCAAGCACGGAAGCAGATCCAGATAGATATGAGTTTTTGGATTTAGGAAATGCTGAACCTGATCTTGGTGTTCCTACTATGGACAACGCTATTTCTACGTCTACGACTACAGGTGGAAGAGTTTGGGTAAATCTTTCACCAGATTTTCAGGTAGATCCAAGCGGAAATTTAATAGTTAAACAGGTATCAGCAGGAACATTTTAAAGGGACAAAAGGATGTCAAATACATTAATCCAGATCAAGCGATCTACTACTACACAAACACCACCAAACGGAAGTCTGTCTGCTGGTGAATTGGCATACTCATATCTATCCGATAAGTTATTTGCTGGCGATAGCACAGGAACTGGTGTAATTGAGATTGGTGGTAGATATTATGTAGATATTGCCACTGCTGCATATGACAAAGCTAATGCTGCAAACGTCCTTGCTTATAATACAGGTATCGGAGCTAACGCTTTTGCCGCAGCAACTATTGCTGGCGCAAACACTGCCGTTGGTGCTGGCGCTAATGCTTATGCTGATTCTGTTGCTGCTGGTGCCAATAACTATCTTCTAGCTGTTATAGCTGGCGCTAATACAGCAGTTGGTGCAGGTGCCAATGCTTATGCTGATACTGTTGTAGGCGGTTCTAGCAACTATGCAAACTCTACTTTTGTTAGATTGGTAGCAAATTCACAAACAATAACTGGCAATCTTGCTATCACAGGCAGTTTGACTGTATCTGGCAATGCATACACAATTGATAGTGAAACATTAGTAGTTTCTGATCCTCTCATATATCTAGCTGGTAATAATTATGTTTCCGACATTGTAGATATTGGTTTTGTAGCCAACTATAACAACGGTTCTGCAAACCTTCACACTGGTATTTTTAGAGACGCAACAAATAAAGAATACTACGTATTTGATAGTTATGATAAAGAACCCAATCCAAACCACATTGATACTGGTGCCAATGGATTCTCAATAGCCGTTCTTAACGCTACACTTAAAACAAGTAATCTAATTCTTGGTGGTATCAATGCAATTTCCTGGATTGCATCCGCATATGACAAAGCTAACGCAGCCAATGTTCTAGCTTATAACACGGGTATTGGAGCTAACGCTTTTGCTGCCGCAACAATAGCAGGTGCTAATACAGCAGTAGGCGCTGGAGCTAATGCATATGCTAGTTCAATCGTAGCACCTGTATTTGATAAAGCTAATGGTGCAGCATATCTATCATTTAGCACAATATCAGCAAATGGTACATCTATCGTAGCAGACTCAAATAATGATACGCTTACGATTACAACCGCCAATGGCATATCTATTATAGGAAATGCAACGACAGACACGATTGATTTTAGTCTAACTAAGACAGGTGTAGTTGCAGATTCTTATGGTGCTGCTGATACAGTTGCTACATTTACTGTTGATGATTTCGGTAGAATAACAACGGCAAGTGCAGTTACGATTGCAATTGATGCCGCTGCTATCACAAGCGGTATCTTAGAAGTTACAAGAGGTGGCACAGGTGTAGGAACATTTACCACAAACGGTGTTCTTTATGGAAATGGTACAAGTTCATTGAAGGTAACAAGTGCAGGTACCGAAGGTCAAGTTCTTCAGGCTTCTGCTGCTGGTGTACCACAATTTGGTATGTTAGACGGCGGATCATTCTAAAATTCTTTGTCTAAATACTAAGACTGGTATTTAACGGTAAGGAATTTATGATGAGTGACCAAGGTAAGTTTATTAATACGTATATTGATGTGATGGTAGGAACTATTCACGAAACGCTGAATAGTAATCTACAACTCAAAACACAAATGAAGATTTCTGCTGATTTGCTTGCTGACAAAGATAAGCAAATCAGCAGTCTTATTGCTGAAATAGAAAGCAAGAATAACGACAAATTTTCCTTTGATGCCACAATTGAATCAAACAAAACAGAGATTGATAATCTCAAATCTCAACTAAACCGAAATCAGCAAGAGTTGGAATCTTTGAGAAGTAAAGCATCACATACAGATTCTTTACTCCAGCAAATTGTTACCATGAAGCAAGAGATTAAAAATCGTGATGCTATTATAATGGAAAAAGATAAAGAGATAGAGAAACTAGTAGAACAGAAAGTTAAAAAGTCAAAGTCTACAAAAGCAGAAGATGTAGTAAAACCACAACAGATAAATATCAAAGAAGATAACTTATTAAATCACAAAGATGACTTTTAATGTCTAACACAGTAATTGCTCTTAAAAAATCAGCTACACCTAGTGCCATTCCAACTCAATTGGCTAACGGTGAGTTGGCCATTAACTATGCAGATGGTAAAATATTTTATAAATCTGCAAACGGTACAATTGCCGAATTCAATCAAGGTTTTAATGCTTTTGGTTCTGTAAATGCTAATGGAACATTTGTCGTAGCAGATACTTATAGTGATGTGTTGAATCTTGTACCTGGCGACAACATCATTATTACAGCAGACGCAATTACAGATACAATTACTATCTCAGCAACAGGTAATATTACCACAATATTTAATCAAGCAAATGCAGCATTTGACAAAGCAAACTCTACAACATTTGATTCAAACGTTGTTATCTCAGTTACAGATAATACTAATGCAGCATTACGTATCACTCAAACTGGTACTGCCGACGCAATCAGAATTGAAGATGACACAAATCCAGATGTATCTCCTTTCATTGTTGATGCAACCGGTCGTCTTATTCTTGGTGGAACTTCAACTGAAACAAGTTTTAATAATGGAGAAGGCGGCAGAATACAAATTCAAGGCAGCGGCGGAGGTGGGAATGCTTTAAGTTTTTATGCAAATACTGACGTTGCAGGAACATCTACTCCAATTAGACAACATAGAAGAAGACGAACAGGAACAGGAGCTGTATTAACAAGCGATACATTATCTGGTCAACAATTTGCAGGTTATAGTGGCACAACTTATAGACAAGCCGCTGCAATATATGTTACAATTGATTCATCAGGCACTATTGATGATACAAGTATGCCAGGCAGAATTTCTTTTCAAACATCAGCCAATGGTTCAATAAATCCAACCAGTCGTTTAGAGATTGATTCATCAGGCAATGTTGTTATTGGTCGCTCAACTTCAACAGTAGGCAATAATGTAAAACTTGATGTTAATGGCGCAGTTAATGCTTCAGCATTCTTCATAAACGGTCAACCAACGAACATTCAAGGTATTCAGGGCTTACAGGGTATTCAAGGTACTCAAGGTACCACTGGTACTCAAGGAAATCAAGGTATCCAAGGCACACAAGGCACAACTGGTACTCAAGGACTTCAAGGTATCCAAGGATCAATTGGTACTCAAGGCATTCAGGGCACTCAAGGTTCACAAGGCACAACTGGTACTCAGGGCGCAACTGGCACTCAAGGAACTCAAGGAACTCAGGGACTTCAAGGAACTCAAGGTATCCAAGGTATCCAAGGTCGTCAAGGCATTCAAGGTTTTGACGGTGGTATGCTTACACCTGGAACATATGTTGTTCGTGCTTTTAAAAATGGATCTTCTCAAACTATTACTAATGGTAGTGATCAAGTTGTCACTCTCGTAGATGATTTTGACCCACAAAATTGGTTTGCTTCTGATAAATTTCAACCAACTGTTGCAGGATATTATAGCATTACCGCTCAAGTTTGGTGGGATGCAGGTGCAGTAACTAACAATCAAAGCAATATACAGCTTAGAAAAAATGGAAATACACAGTTAGCAATTAGTCAAGATCAAATTGTAACTGGTGCAGGCTACGCTCAAACATTATCAACTATTGCGTATTTCAATGGCACGACAGACTATGTTGAAATTACTGCATTTACAGGAAATACTACATCACAAAATATCAATGGATCAGGAAGTGGCACATACTTTACTGCCGCTCTTTATGCATACGGTCCTCAGGGTATTCAAGGTATCCAAGGTACACAAGGCACAACTGGTACACAAGGCACTCAAGGCATTCAAGGTTCACAAGGCATCCAAGGCATTCAAGGTAGACAGGGCATTCAAGGCGCTAATGGATTTCAAGGTATTCAAGGATCTCAAGGCGTACAAGGTGTGCAAGGAACTACTGGATCTCAAGGTGTTCAAGGGATCCAAGGTACAACTGGATCCCAAGGAGTACAAGGTATCCAAGGTACAACTGGATCTCAAGGTGTTCAAGGCATACAAGGAACAACTGGTACACAAGGTATACAGGGAACACAAGGTATTCAAGGTATTCAAGGTATTCAGGGAACTACTGGATCCCAAGGCGTACAAGGCATTCAGGGAACAACTGGATCACAAGGTATTCAGGGCACTCAAGGATCGCAGGGTATTCAAGGAACTCAAGGTATCCAAGGTACTACTGGATCACAAGGTATTCAAGGTACACAAGGTATACAAGGCACAACTGGATCACAGGGTATTCAAGGCATTCAAGGTATTCAAGGTATACAGGGTCGTCAAGGTATACAGGGAACAACTGGATCACAAGGTATACAAGGTATTCAGGGAACAACTGGATCACAGGGTATCCAAGGTATTCAGGGAACAACTGGTTCTCAGGGTATCCAAGGTATCCAAGGTGTCCAAGGTATTCAAGGAACTCAGGGACTTCAAGGTCCCGCAGGTCCATCAACTATAATCAATGCAACGGCAGTAACAGTTAATGATACAGTATTCCCTGTATTTGTGACTGACTCTGGATCAAACCAAACTGCACAAACATCTGTTGGTCTTACATTTAATCCTTCATCAAATGTATTGACTATTGGTGGTGTAGACGTTATAGGTAACATTGCATCAAAACTTTCATTAACTGGCGGTACAATAACTGGCAGTTTGGCCATCGCAGGTAACTTAACTGTTACAGGTAATACAACATTTGTAAGTGCAGAAAACTTAAGAGTTTCTGATCCGTTAATCTATCTTGCTGCTAATAACTATTCATCTGATGTTGTAGATATTGGTTTTATTGGTAACTATGTAAATGCTACTGGTCAAAATGTTCACACAGGTTTGTACCGTGAACATCAGGACAAGATGTATTATTTGTTTAATGGTTATGATGCAGAACCAGCAGACAATCATATTGGTGCTTTGTCTAACAATATGACACTTGCTGTTCTTAATGCTGACATTAGAACAAACAACATTGTTTTAGGTGGTGCCAATACGTATGCGTGGATCAATGCTGCATTCAACAAAGCAAATTCTGTAGCAACAATACAGGGTATTCAAGGTATTCAGGGTACTCAAGGTCCACAAGGCATTCAAGGTATCACTGGTTCGCAGGGTATCCAAGGTATTCAAGGAATTCAAGGCATTCAGGGTATCCAAGGTCGTCAAGGCATTCAGGGCGCAAACGGTATTCAAGGTATTCAAGGAACAACTGGATCACAAGGTATTCAAGGCATTCAGGGAACAACTGGTACACAAGGTATTCAAGGTATTCAGGGAACAACTGGTTCTCAAGGTGTTCAAGGCATACAAGGAACAACTGGTACACAAGGTGTTCAGGGTATTCAGGGCACTACTGGATCACAGGGTATTCAAGGCATTCAGGGCACTCAAGGCATTCAGGGTATCCAAGGTATTCAAGGAATTCAAGGCATTCAGGGTATCCAAGGTCGTCAAGGCATTCAGGGCGCAAACGGTATCCAAGGTATTCAGGGCACTACTGGATCACAAGGTATTCAAGGCATTCAGGGAACAACTGGTACACAAGGTATTCAGGGCACTACTGGATCACAGGGTATTCAAGGCAATCAAGGTATCCAAGGTATTCAAGGAACTCAGGGCACTCAGGGTATCCAAGGTCCGCAAGGACTTCAAGGTCCAGGTGGACCATCAACAACAATCAATGCAACATCTGTAAACTCAAATAATCCTACTTATCCTGTGTTTGTATATGCTGCTGGTACAAATCAGACAGCACAAACATCTGTTGGACTTGTTTATACGCCATCATCAAATAATTTAACCATTGCTGGCAACTTAGGTATTGGTAATACTACTCCTCAAGCAAAACTTCATGTTGTTGGAAATGCAGCACAAGCTCGTTGGGAAAATTCTGGTGCTTCCGATTCAAGACATGAATTCTATAGAAACAGTGTTCGTGAAGGCTATCTTAACTGGGATGCCAATATACTAACACTTGCTGCAACACAGTCTTCAGGTAATATTACATTTGCCACAGGCACTTCACCGACAGAACGTGTTCGTGTCACTTCTACTGGAAACGTTGGTATCGGTACAGCTACACCAGCATATAGATTAGACGTTTCTGGTGATGGTTACTTCTCTGGTGACCTTTATGCTGCTGGTGGTCAAGTCACACTTAATACAGATAGCACAAGAAGCAAAATTAATTTATATGATACTGGAGGTTTGTATGCTATAGGTATGCAATCTGCTGTGACATATGGCGGTCTAAACGACTGGGCAATGACATTCCAGTTCAATAATACAACCAGCAGAGGTTTCTGGTGGGGACACAATGGTCATACCGTAGCACAAGGTGCAATGGCTCTTACAAACGATGGTAAGTTAACAGTTGCTAAGAGCATTCGTCTTGGTTTTGGTGAATCGGATGCAGTTGATCCAGGAACAAACTATACGCTTGAAGTAAACGGTTCATTTGCAGCTAATACCAAGTCGTTCGTTATTGATCATCCTGTAAAAGAAGGAATGAAGCTACGTTATGGATCATTGGAAGGTCCAGAAAACGGTGTGTATGTTCGCGGCCAACTAACAGACAGTTCAGTTATTGAATTACCAGATTATTGGTGGGCATTGGTTGATCATGAAAGCATCACAGTACAAATTACTCCATATGGAAGTAAACAAGATATTTGGGTACAGTCTAAGTCTGCTTACAAGATCAATCTAAATCAACCTGCAAACTGCTTCTATACAGTATTTGCTGAACGTAAAGACGTTGAGAAGCTTGTTGTGGAGTACTAACAATGGGTATTGGGTATAATCCAAGAATAGTTACTGACGGATTAGTGTTGTGCTTAGATGCAGGTAATACAAAGTCATATTCTGGCAGTGGAACAGCATGGAATGATTTGAGTGGTAGTAGCAATCATGCAACAATGTTTGGTTCAGTTCCATTTGAAACAGATACGACACGATGTTTCAATTTTTCTACAGCAACAGGAGCATCATCAGCGTCTTCAACTTTAGGATTTACCTTTGCATCAAATATGGTTCAAACAACAGGAGATTTTACAATCTCTTGCTGGATTAAAAACCCTAATACAAGTTCAGGTCAAGTAGGTTTATTTTCTAATGCGGGTGGCGCAGATGGATATAGATTTGGTATCGGAACGGATGGTATCTACTTTCTAATTGGACCAAATTATACCGAAGGAACAGTAACGTTTACATCAACATTGTCTACCACAGTTTGGCATAATGTAATAGCCGTGTATGATAGAACAGTATCAAAAAATATTAGACTGTTTAGAAATGGAATTTATAACAATGCCGCATCCATACCTTCATCACAAACAGCATTCACAAATGCAACACCAGGTTTAGTTAGAAGCGCATGTTGTGGTGTATATACAGGTAAGTTGGCAAACTTTAAAGTTTATAATAAAGCTTTAACAGCAGAAGAAATTTTACAAAACTTTAACGCTTTTAGAGAAAGGTTTGGTATCTAATGGGTCTCAATCATTCTCCTCGCATAGTCACTGATGGTTTGTCTATGTATCTGGATGCAACTAATGTTAAAAGCTATTCTGGTTCAGGCACGTCTTGGTTCGATTTAGGACCAAATCAACTTATTTTTTCATCACTAGGCACACAAACACCTTTTGAAACAATCGGTGGTGTTAAATCATTCGCATTCAACAATTCAGGTTATTGGGAATGTTCTACTAATGCATCATCTGTTGATTTTGGTGGCGACTGTACTCTTCTCATGTGGATTTACTCAGAAGACATAATCAACAGAAAAACAGTCTTTGAAAAAGCAGGAACAGTATATCAATCATATGAACAAGAGATTGCTGTAACATGGGAAGTGGCAGAAAATTTTTCTTGGTATAGTAGATACAATCTTTATGATTATGCTGCTACCGATGTTATACAAATAAACAAATGGTCTTTGGTTGGAATAAAAATGAGTAGTGGAAAAACTGCTACGGCCAGAACAGGATTTCAAAGTATAAACGGCGGATCTTGGACAGCAGCTTATTCTTCACGATCATCAACAGCTTTGACTGCTGCTGGAGCAATAAGAATCGGTAACGGTTATGCTGGTCCCGTAGAAAGCGGTAATATTGGAGCGATTATTTGTTATAACAGAATGTTGACTGATGCTGAAGTTCAACAAAATTATATTAATCTTAAAGGACGTTACGGACTATGAGTGCCCATTCTGGTCCAAATTTAAAACTTGCTGTTAGAGCTAATATGAATGGATTAATTGATGATCAATTACAACTACATTATGATTCGGCAAGATCATTTTCATACTCAGGCACTGGAACTGTTTGGAAAGATTTAAGCGGTAATAACCGTGATGCGACATTGTATAACTCTGGTGGTGTAACATATAGTGTTACTACTCCAGGTTCTCCAACACACACAAGAAGTAACCTAGGCGAATTCACTTTTGACGGTGTGAACGATTGGGGTAAGTTTTCACAATATACATTTCCAGCAAATGTTTCTTTCTCTGCATGGGTAAAAACTTCAAGTTCTTCGGCAGGTAAAGGATTAATATCAAATTGTAGCGGTGGTCCAGTTTCATTAGTTTATGGCATAGATGCTGGTAAAATGTGGTATTATTATTATACCACTAGCTGGCAAACTGCTGTCAGCACTTCATCAATAAACGATAACAACTGGAAAAATCTTGTTTGGACCAAAAATGGAACAAGCATGAAAATGTATATAAATGGAACTTTAGATACAACAGTTACATTGACAGGAAGTGTTACAGGTATAATGAATTGTATTGGTGCAGGATATGGTCCATGTAATTCCGATAGTTATGGTGCGGGCACAGATTCTTATGGTATGGTTTTTCCTGGATCAATTGCTTCAATTATGGTTCATAGCAAAGAATTGTCTCAATCAGAAGTTACTCAAAATTTTAATCGACTTAGACGTAGATTTGGAATCTAAATACTAACATGGCAAATTCATATAAAAACATAGTCATTACACCTAACAGAGATACAGATGCGGCTAACGTTCCGTTCATTCGTTTCTCTGGTGGTGATGCTACGACCAACACAGATATCAACGTTAGAGTTTACACAACTCAAAGCGGAACACTTTCTTTTGAAGGTTCTGCTGGCCAGCTGTTTTCTATTACCAATGACTTAACCAACACGATCTTCTCAGTTAATGACGTTTCTGGTATTCCGTCAATTGAAGTAAATGCAAATGGACTAGTTACATTAGTTCCGTATGGCGGAAACGTAGGTATTGGTAGAACTAGTGCTAATGCAAATTATAGACTTGATGTTAATGGCGCAGTAAATGCTTCGGCATTTTTCATCAATGGTGTTGCGACAAACATCCAAGGTATACAGGGTATCCAAGGCAACCAGGGCATTCAAGGAACTCAAGGTATACAGGGTATACAGGGTATACAGGGCGTCCAAGGAACTCAAGGTATTCAGGGTATACAGGGTCGTCAAGGTATTCAGGGCGCAAATGGATTCCAAGGCATCCAAGGTACACAAGGCATCCAAGGTATTCAAGGTATCCAGGGCACAACTGGATCACAAGGTATTCAAGGAATTCAGGGCGTCCAAGGAACTCAAGGTATTCAGGGTATCCAAGGACCAGGCGGACCATCAACTACAATCAATGCAACAAACGTTTCTGTAAATGATGAAGTTTATCCTGTATTCGTTACACTTGCAGGTTCTAATCAGACAGCACAAACATCACCAGGTTTAACGTTTAATCCTTCATCAAATCTTTTAAGTGTTTCTGGTAACGTTGAAGTTACATGGCCATCATCAACAGGAAGAAGAATTGGAACATTCTTCAGTACAACATACCGTCAAGGTATGCATATGGATCAAAGTCCTAGAATACTAAAATTGTTTTCAACAACAAATGCAGCAGATGTTGGTGGTGCAATTACATTTAATACTAGAGCAGCAGCTGGCGTAAATGAAGAAGATTATGGTACTGAGCGTATGCGTATTGATGCTTCTGGCAACGTAGGCATTGGTACAAACAATCCAACAGTGAAGCTTCAACTTTATGATGCAACTGCTGCTCAATTTCAAGTAATTGGCGATTCTACCACACAAGGAATATTCGCTCGTTATTCTACAGATGCAACACCTCCTATTCTTAATTTTAGAAAATCTAGAGGAACCTTTGCCGCACCAACAACTGCTGCCACTGGTGATGAAATAGGTAGATCAAACTACAGTGCTTATGATGGTTCTAATTTCCAAATAGCAGCACAGATTCAAAGTTTTGTTGAAACTTTTAATGGTACTAACGATGTAAGTGCATATTTAAGATTTACTACAAGACCAACCGGAGTTGCCGGCGCTTCAACTGAACGTATGCGTATTCAAGGATCAGGCAATGTTCTCATTGGTCGCACAGATTCTACTGTAGGACAAGATGTAAAACTTGATGTGGCTGGTGCAGTAAACGCATCTGCACTTTTAGTTAACGGTTCAGCATTAGGTGATCCAGCAGCATATAAACGCGCAAACATAGCACTTGCCCGCGCAATAACAGCATAATAAGAGGAAAAATAAATGGCCGCGCCAAATATGATAAATTTTAACTTTATGACAGGTAACACTGCGGTATTGAACGTTACCACAACATCAACAAACATTGTGGTAAATGCTGCATCCTCAAATAGAGTTCTTAAAATAAATTCTTTAACCATTTCAAATGTTGATGGAGCTAATCCTGCTGATGCTACAGTTGAAGTGCTTAGAGGTGGTATTGCTTATAGAGTTGCAAGTACAATTACTATTCCTGCAGATTCCACTCTAGTTGTTATATCAAAAGATAATACTATATACTTAGAAGAAGGTGATACTATTCGATGCGCGGCTTCCGCTGATGGTGATTTACAAGCAATATGTTCGTTTGAAAATATAGGATAAAAATTGGTAAGTATTTTTCAGAATGGTGGAATGATTGGTACAACTCTTGATCTTGGAGCCAATAATTCTAATGATAGATATCAAATTGGTACAACATTAGACGAAGACACTTTAGTTTATGTTGGTGGACAAACAACAGGTTTTGCTGGAACCACATCTGCTGGAACAATTACATTTAACTTAACAGGTGGTGTAGCAACAACACCAGCAGCAAATGATATTGTTCTTGTTGCATATGCTATTGGTACAAATAACAGTATCAATCCACCAATGAGTATTTCAGGATACACAAACGCATTCACTCAGTTATTTGTAACCGATACATATTCAACCAAATTTGGTGTAGCATATAAAGTTATGGGAACTACACCAGATACAAACTTTACCAGATCACAGACAGGTAATACGGCACATGCGGGTGCTATTGCTGTTCACGTTTGGAGAAATGCCAACACATTAAATCCATTAAACGTTACACCTACAACTAATACTTTACAAAATACAATTTTAGTAGATCCTCCATCTATTACACCTGTAACACCAAATAGTGTTATCATTGTAGCTGGTGCTGGTGCACATGTAAACGCAACAGCAACATTTAACACGCCTACATATCTTACAAATTTCAGAACAGTTGGATCAGATGATACCGTTGATGTTTCTGTTGGTATAGGATCAAATACAACATGGACAAGTGGTGCTTTTGATCCTGCTGCATGGACTTACACTGCTACAACATCCGTAAACTATTCATGCGCTTCAGCATCTATTGTAATTAGTCCTAGATTAATAACAGTGCCTGTATATGGTAACTTAAAAAATTCTGGTATTTGGAATCTAGAAGCATTGTACCAATATATGAGGTCACAATATACTTCACCTGGTCAAATGGTATTTGGTAGAACAGGAACGACTCTTTGGACAGTTCCAGCAGGTGTAACAAACGTAGCGGCAGCAGTTGTTGGTGCAGGTGGAGGTGGTGCAGGCGGTGATGGTGGTCGTGGTGCAACTAACGGTGGTGGCGGTGGCGGTGGTTGTGCTTGGGGCAACTTCAACGTAACACCAGGCGAAGTTTTAACAATCGTTGTTGGTGCACCAGGAACATCAAGTACAGGTAATGACGGTACAGCAGGTGGTGCTTCAAGCATCTCACGCGGCGCAACTGTTCTTCTATCTGGCGGCGGTGGTGGAGGAGGTATTGAAAGAAACTTAGGTACAGCAGCAGGCGGCACATCAACAGGAACAGTAAGACAAGGCGGCGGTAACGGCGGTGCTGGTGGTACAGGAACAGCAACAAGCGGTGCTACAGGTGGCGGAGGTGCAGGCGGCATTTTAGGAAACGGCGGTGCTGGTGGTGGTCGTGCAGCTAACGGATCCGCAGGCGCAACTAACGGTCTTGCTGGAGGTGGTGGTGCGGGTGTAGCAGGTACA